>Ga0222427_100076_pt1 | contig 260405 bp, 248 predicted proteins | sample 2B20Ametagenome_FD_182890 | JGI IMG/M metagenome (GOLD analysis project Ga0222427, IMG submission 182890) | Enriched microbial communities from leaf-cutter ant dump, University of Wisconsin, Madison, United States - 2B20A (version 2) | ecosystem: Environmental > Terrestrial > Nest > Insects... | reverse complement strand
CGTGCTGGCTCTTGCCGCAGAAGGAGCAGTAAAGGGTATTCTTGGAGTCGCCGCCGTTGCTGCCGCTGACCTTGCTCATATCACTTTCCTTCCAGCACGCCGTTCATCTTCAGGAAGATGGCCGGACCACTCAAACCACCTTCTCGGGGGCCGCTCGCGCCGCCCTTCGAAGGCTCCAGGGGTACTGACCGGCATGGGCACCGCCCGAACCGGTGGCAACGAAGCCCCACCGAATTACCGAATGCTAGGTCTGTCAAATCAACATAGCATTAACGGCCAATATTAACGGGTTTGCCGTGCGGATAAAGCCCGTGACCATTACAAATGCGTCACAATATGCCCCATCCGCACACAAAACCTTGATTTCAGGCGCTTTCGCCGCCCTCGGCCTCGGCGCGGCTGGTGATGACCTGGTCCACCAGGCCCCACTCCTTCGCCTCGTCCGCACTCATGAAATGGTCGCGATCGAGGGTCTGTTCCACTTCCTCGTAGGTGCGGCCGCAGTGCTTGACATAGACCTCGTTCAGCTTGCGCTTCATCTTGAGGATGTCCTTGGCGTGGCGCTCGATGTCGGACGCCTGGCCCTGGAAGCCGCCCGAGGGCTGGTGCACCATGATGCGGGCATTGGGCGTTGCAAAGCGCATGTCCTTGTGGCCGGCGGCAAGCAGCAGCGAGCCCATGGACGCGGCCTGGCCGATGCAGAGCGTCGACACGGCCGGCTTGATGAACTGCATCGTATCGTAGATCGCCATGCCCGAGGTCACGACGCCGCCCGGCGAATTGATGTAGAGCGCGATCTCCTTCTTCGGGTTCTCGGCCTCGAGGAAGAGAAGCTGCGCGCAGACGAGCGTGGCGATATGATCCTCGACGGGACCCGTCAGGAAGATGATGCGCTCCTTGAGGAGACGCGAATAGATGTCGTAGGAACGCTCGCCGCGGTTGGTCTGCTCGACGACCATCGGCACCAGAGCCATGGCGGTATCTACGGGATTTCTCATATCAATCCTTCATCTCAGGTGGCTCTGAAACCCTTCGCAAGCGTTGGGAATCAGCAAGTTTCGTCTTCCCTACATAGAGTGTCAGGGTATGCGACTTCAAGACGGCCAAGCGTTTTGCGGCGCTCTATGCCAGAATGCGGTTAACCGGCGCGAGGTGGAACCGCGATTTCCACAACCGAACCGGAGGCAAGGTGAAGGAAGGATGAATCCGGCCATCCCTCCCGCCCCACCCCATCGCCCCAGCCGCCGGACGGAGGCAGCCATGACGAGACCATCGATCGCAGCCCTTTCGCTGCTTCTCATGACCGCGACGGGCGCCCTCGCCCAGCAGGCGTCGGACACGATCGCCCCCGAACGGGCGACCGGCCTTGCCGCGGCGAGTGTCGCGACCGCGAAGGACCATATGGTCGCCGCCGCCCATCCGCTCGCGGCGGCAGCGGGCGAGAAGGTCCTTGCCGAGGGCGGCAGCGCCATCGACGCCATGGTCGCCGTCCAGACCGTGCTCGGCCTCGTGGAGCCGCAGTCCTCCGGCCTCGGCGGCGGGGCATTCCTCGTCTATTACGACGCCGAGGCGAAGCGCGTCGTCACGCTCGACGGGCGCGAGACCGCGCCGATGGAGGCGACACCGAAGCTCTTCCTCGACAAGACGGGCCAGCCGCTCGATTTCTTCGATGCCGTCGTCGGCGGGCGCTCGGTCGGCACGCCCGGCACCGTCATGCTGCTGCAGCAGGCGCACAACCGCTGGGGCCGCAAGCCCTGGAAGGACCTCTTCACGCCGGCGGAAACACTGGCGCGCGAGGGCTTTGCCGTCTCGCCGCGCCTTGCCGGCCTCATCGCCGCGGAAGGCGACCGGCTGAAGACCTTCGAGGCGACGGCCGCCTACTTCTTCGGCGCCGACGGCGCGCCGCTGAAGGCCGGCACCGTGCTGAAGAACCCCGCCTATGCCGAAACCCTCGCCACGATTGCCAAGGGCGGCGCGCAGGCCTTCTACAGCGGCCCGGTCGCCGAGGGGATTGTCGATACGGTGCGCATGTCCGGCAGCAATGCCGGCGTTCTCTCGCTAGAGGACCTTGCCAACTATCAGGTGAAAGAACGCCCTCCGGTCTGCGCCCGCTACCGCGCGCTCGACGTCTGCGGCATGGGGCCGCCCTCCTCCGGCGCGGTCGCCATCGGCGAGATGCTCGGCATGCTGGAGAACTTCGACCTCAAGGCTCTCGGCAAGGACAATCCGGAAAGCTGGCGGCTGATCGGCGACGCCCAGCGCCTCGCCTTCGCCGACCGGGAGCGCTACCTCGCCGATACCGACTTCGTGCCCGCCCCGATCGAGGGTCTTCTCGACAAGACCTATCTCGGCGAGCGGGCGAAACTGCTCGACGGCGAAAAGGCGCTCGGCGACAACGCCGTGACGGCCGGCAGGCCGGAATGGGACCACGCCCTCAACTTCGGCCGCGACGCAGCGCTCGAACTGCCTTCCACCAGCCATTTCGTCATCGTCGACAAGGCGGGCAACGTCGTCTCCATGACGACGACCATCGAAAACGGCTTCGGCTCGCGGCTGATGACGGGCGGCTTCCTGCTGAACAACGAACTGACCGACTTTTCCTTCAGGACGCATGACGAGGGCGTGCCGGTCGCCAACCGCGTCGAGCCGGGCAAGCGCCCGCGCTCCTCGATGTCGCCGACCATCGTGCTCAAGGACGGCAAGCCGCTCCTCGCCATCGGCTCGCCCGGCGGCAGCCAGATCATCGGCTATGTGGCGCAGGCGCTCGTCGCCTATATCGACTGGGGCATGGATATCGGCGACGTCGTCGCCATGCCTCATCTCATCAACCGCTTCGGCCCCTACGAGATCGAGGCGGGCACGGATGCGGAAAAGCTGGCGGAGCCACTGAAGGCGCTCGGCTACGAGGTCAAGCCCGGCGAGATGAATTCCGGCCTCCACGCCATCGAGCTGACCGGGGGCGGCATCCGGGGCGCCGCCGATCCCCGCCGCGAGGGTGTGGCGGTCGGGAAATAGGCGAGGCCGAAAGGAGGTAGCGCGGCGCGATCCTAAAGCCGGATCACATAGTCCTTGCGAGTCGTTTCAACGACTTCCCAGGTTCCCTTGAAGCCGGGTCTGATGATCAGGCGGTCGCCGGCCTTGAGGTCGAAGGTCTCGCCGTCTTCGGAGGTCACGATGGAGTGGCCTTCGAGGATGTGGAAATATTCCCATTCGTCGTACTGGATGCGCCATTTGCCCGGCGTCGATTGCCATATGCCGGAATAGATGCCGCCATCGGCCTCCTCGATGTTCCAGCTCGTGAAGACCGGATCGCCGGAAATCAGCCTGTCGGCCGCCGGACGGCCTTCTTCCGGTGCGATGCCGGAAATGTCGAAATTGCGTGCGTTGCTCATATCGGCCCTCTTCGTGTGCGGGGTTGCCCCACATCCCACTGTCGGATGCAGGGCAACCCGATTTCTCAGGCCTTGGCGAGCGCCTGCTCGATATCGGCGATGATGTCGGCGGCGTCCTCGATGCCGATGGAAAGGCGCACGACATCCGGGCCGGCGCCGGCGGCGACCTGCTGCTCCTCGCTGAGCTGGCGGTGGGTGGTGGATGCCGGATGGATGACGAGCGAGCGCGTGTCGCCGATATTGGCGAGGTGCGAGAGCATTTCCAGCCCCTCGACGAAGCGCTTGCCCGCCTCGTAGCCGCCCTTCAGGCCGAAGGTGAAGACGGCGCCCGCGCCCTTCGGCGAGTAACGCTGCTGCAGCCCGTGGTTGGGGTCGCTCTCGAGGCCCGCATAGTTGACCCAGGATACCTTATCGTGGCCTTTCAACCACTTGGCGACGGCGAGCGCGTTGTCGCAATGGCGCTGCATGCGCAGCGGCAGCGTCTCGATGCCGTTGAGGATCTGGAAGGCGTTGAAGGGCGAGATGGCCGGGCCGAAGTCGCGCAGGCCGAGGACGCGGCAGGCGATGGCGAAGGCGAAGTTGCCGAAGGTGGCGTGCAGCACCATGCCGGCATATTCCGGGCGCGGCTCGGAGAGCGCCGGATACTTGCCGGAGGCCGACCAGTCGAAGGTACCGCCGTCGACGATGACGCCGCCCATGGAATTGCCGTGGCCGCCCATGAACTTGGTCAGCGAATGCACGACGATGTCCGCGCCGTGCTCCAGCGGGCGCAGCAGGTAGGGCGTCGCCATCGTGTTGTCGACGATGAGCGGCAGGCCGTGGCGGTGGGCGACCTCGGCGATGCCGGCGATATCGACGAAGGTGCCGCCGGGATTGGCCAGACTCTCGATGAAGATCGCCTTGGTCTTGTTGTCGATCTGGCTTTCGAAGCTCGAAAGGTCCGCCGGATCGGCCCAGCGCACATGCCAGTCGAACGACTTGAAGGCGTGGCCGAACTGGTTGATCGAGCCGCCATAGAGCCGGCGCGCGGCGATGAAGTTGTCGCCCGGGCGCATGATCGTGTGGAAGACGAGGAGCTGGGCCGAATGGCCCGAGGCGACGGCGAGCGCGGCCGTGCCGCCTTCAAGGGCCGCCACGCGCTCTTCGAGCACGGCCTGCGTCGGGTTCATGATGCGGGTATAGATGTTGCCGAAGGCCTGCAGGCCGAAGAGCGAGGCGGCGTGGTCCGTATCGTTGAAGACGAAGCTGGTGGTCTGGTAGATCGGCGTCGCGCGGGCGCCCGTGGTCGGGTCCGGCTGGGCGCCGGCGTGGACGGCGAGCGTGGAAAATCCGGGCTTGTTCTTGCTCATGAAATGGCCTCCCTGGCTAAAGTCGGGGCGACTATTTCAGAGAGTTAAAGCCCGGTCAAAGAAAGATTTTCCGGCGATCCGCCGGCCGCGCGACGTCAGGCGACGAGGCGCGGATACTCGATCGCCGGGCAGCGGTCCATGACCACCTTGACGCCCGCCGCCTCGGCCTTCGCGGCGGCCTCGTCATGCCGCACGGAGAGCTGCCCCCAGATGACCTTCGGCAGCGGGGAAAGCGCGAGGACCTCGTCGACGATGGAGGGCAGCGCATCGGCGGTGCGGAAGACGTCCACCATGTCGATCGGCTCGGCTATGTCGGCAAGGCGCGCGACGACGGCCTGCCCGAGGATCTCCTTGCCGGCCTGGCCGGGATTGACGGGAATGACGCGGTAGCCCTTGCGCAACAGGAAGGCCATGACCCTATAGCTCGGGCGCTCCGGGTTCGGCGAGGCGCCGACCAGCGCGATCATCTTCGTCGCGCGCAGGATGTCGGCGATGTAATAGTCCGGATAGGAATCGTGGTTCATGGCGCTTTCCCGTTTTCTGCGCGGAGAATTGGGGTAACGCAACGTGAAGTCAATATGAGCGTTCAGGACGCCTTGAGCATCAGCACCGGATATTCCGTGACCGGGCAGCGGTCCATCACGACCCGGATGCCCGCCGCTTCCGCCCGGGCGGCGGCCGCGTCGTCGCGCACGGTGAACTGTCCCCAGATCACCGACGGCAGCGGGCGAAGGGCCAGCACCTCGTCAACGACCGCCTGGAACTGGCTGGCGGCACGGAAAACGTCCACCATGTCAATCGGCTCGGGAATGTCGGCAAGGTGCCCGTAGACGGTCTGGCCGAGGATGGTCTTGCCGGCATGGCCGGGATTGACCGGGATCACGCGGTATCCCTTGCCGAGCAGGAAGCCCATGACGCCATGGCTCGGCCGCGCATCGTTCGGCGAGGCGCCGAGCACGGCGATGGTGTGCACGGATTTCAGGATGTGGCGAATATAGCTGTCGGGATAGTGATCATGGTTCATCGCTGCCTCCTCCGGCGTTCGCGACCGTCTCTCACTGGCTGCCTGTCATTCGTCGTCCCTGCCGCATTCTAGCCCGAAACCTTAAAGAAGGCGACCGTGCCCCGGCCCGCCTGCGGGCAGGTCCTGTGCCGATCTGGGACAGATCGGGCGGCCCCCTGAAAATTGCCGGTTGCAAACCGCCTCTTTTGGGCAGATGAAAGACGCACTCTCCCTTGCGCGCCCGCCCTCCCGAGGTCCCCGATTGCCGCTAGACGTTCTCTTTCTCGTGCTGTTCGGCGCGGCCCTGCATGCGACCTGGAATGCCATCGTCAAATCCGGCACGGACAAGTCGCTCGACGCGGCCATGGTCGCGCTCGGCGCGGGCGCCGTCGGCCTGTTCTTCCTGCCCTTCGTACCGCTGCCGAAGCCCGAGGCATGGCCGTTCATCCTCGTTTCGGCCTTCCTGCAGTTCGCCTATTTCCAGCTCGTCGCAGCCGCCTACCGGGCGGGCGACATCGGCCTCGTCTACCCGTTGATGCGCGGCGTCGCCCCGCTGCTCGTGGCCACGACGAGCGGCGCGGTGCTCGGCGAACACCTGACGTCTGCCGCGATGGCGGGCGTGCTGGTCATCTCGGCCGGGGTGCTGACGCTCGCCTTCGAGGCGCGCCACGGCAGCCGCAGCGCCATCCTGCTGGCGCTCGCCAATGCCATCGTCATCGCCACCTATACGTTCGTAGACGGCGCGGGCGCGCGCGCTTCCGGCAATGCGGTCTCCTACACGCTCTGGATGGCGCTGCTTCCGCCGGTGCTTCTCTTCGCATGGGCGATCGCCCGCCGCGGCCGGTTCACGGTCTGGAACCATGTGCGTCGCAACTGGGCGCGCGGCCTCTTCGGCGGCGCCGGCTCCATCGCCTCCTACGGGCTTGCGCTGTGGGCGATGACCAAGGCCCCGGTCGCCACCGTCGCGGCCCTGCGCGAAACCGCCATCCTCTTCGCCCTCCTCATCTCCGTCTTCATCCTCAAGGAGAAGGCGAGCCTCTGGCGATACATCGCCGGCGCGGTGATCGCCTGCGGCGTGCTGGTGCTGAAGCTCGCCTAGCTACTTCCGGTCCCATTCCGGCATACGCTTGCCGAGGAAGGCGCCGATGCCTTCCTTCGCGTCGTCCGCGAGCATGTTGTCGACCATCGCCGCGACGGCGACGTCATAGGCCTCCGCCACCGGCAATCCGGCCTGCGCGCGGAAGGCGGCCTTGCCGATGCGCAGCGCCTGCGGCGACTTGGAGGCGATGACGGCGGCGTATTTGTCGACGACCTGGCGGAGATATTGCTGCGGCACGATGCGGTTGACGAGGCCGAAATCCTTGGCGGTGGAGGCGTCGATGGTCTCGCCGGTCAGCAGCATTTCCATCGCCTGCTTGGGGTGCGCGGCTCGGGTGACGGCGACCATCGGCGTCGAGCAGAAGAGGCCGATATTGACGCCCGGCGTGCAGAAGGTTGAGGTGTCGGTGCAGATTGCAAGGTCGCAGCTCGCGACGAGCTGGCAGCCGGCCGCCGTCGCAAGCCCGTCGATCTCGGCGACGACCGGCTGGGGCAGCGCGGCGATCTTCAGCATGATATCCGCCGCCATGCGCATGGTCTTCTCGAAGAAGGCGCGCCCGCCGTCGGCATCCTCGCGGTGCGCGGTCATCTCCTTGAGGTCGTGGCCGGCGGAGAAGACCTTGCCGGTCGAGGCGAGCACGACGACGCGGATGGCATCGTCGGCGGCAACGGCATCCAGCGCCTCCCCGAGCGCTTCCATGACCGCGATGGAGAGCGCATTGGCGGGCGGATTGCTGAGCGTGATCCGAAGGATCGGTTCCGCGCGTTCGACGCGCACGAGGCCCGTCGGCTCCTCTTTCCTGAACGACACCACATCCGCCATGATCGCCTCCTTCATGTTTTCCGCCTGCGGTCCTACGCCGCGCGGCGGCCGGTTTCAAGCGCACGGGCATAGACTTTGAGAGGGCTTGCAGCGACTTTGGAAGGGCTTGCAGCGGCCGGCAAATCGGTCTTCAAAGCAGGCGACAGGAGAGAATGCCATGGAATTGACGCCCGTCATGGATCCCGAGGCGCTGAACCGCTTCCTCGAAACCGATTTTCCGCAGCTTCACACGGACGGCAAGGTGTTCGAGGTGGTCGACGTCTCCCCCGGCGCGGTCGTCATGCGCCTTGTGCCGGGCGAGCGGCATCTGCGCCCTGGCGGCACCGTCTCCGGCCCCACGCTTTTCGCGCTCGCCGATGTCGGCGCCTACTGCGCAGTCCTCGCCCATATCGGACCGGTGGCGCTCGCGGTCACCACCAGCCTCAACATCAACTTCCTGCGCAAGCCGAAGCCCGGCCCCCTCACCTGCACCTGCCGGCTCCTGAAACTCGGCAAGCGGCTGGCGGTGATGGAAGCCTCGATTTTCGACGAGGATGCCGACGATCTGGTGGCGCATGCCACCGCGACCTATTCGATTCCGCCGCGATAATTTGTGGTATTTATATACCTCATAAATAAGTCATTGTTTTCATTATCGTATCTTTGAAGCCATCCGGCTCGCGTCCCTTGACGTCCCATCGGCTCTCGCTTATAAGCCGCTCCAGATCGCGGTCCCCACGGGCCGCGTTCGATTTTTGGTATCCGCAAGGGGCCAAACCAAGCAACAAGAAACGCCCGTCGCCGCAAGGCCTCGGGATCTCAAAGAAAGAGCTACTCCCATGGCAACCTTCGTACAGAAGCCCGCCGAGGTAGAGAAGAAGTGGATCCTCATCGACGCCGAAGGCCTCGTTGTCGGTCGCCTCGCTACCCTCATCGCTAACCGCCTGCGCGGCAAGCACAAGGCAACCTTCACGCCCCACGTCGACGACGGCGACAACGTCATCGTCATCAACGCCGACAAGGTCGTCTTCACCGGCAAGAAGTACTCCGACAAGAAGTACTACTGGCACACCGGTTACCCGGGCGGCATCAAGGAGCGCACGGCTCGCCAGATCATCGAAGGCCGCTTCCCGGAGCGCGTCCTCGAGAAGGCTGTCGAGCGCATGGTTCCGCGCGGCCCGCTCGGCCGTCGCCAGATGAAGAACCTGCGCGTCTACGCCGGCTCCGACCACCCGCACGAAGCCCAGCAGCCCGTCGTCCTCGACGTCGCCAAGCTGAACAGCAAGAACACAAGGAGCGCCTGATAATGGCCGACCTCTCCTCGCTCAAGGACCTCGGCGTCGCCGCTGCAGTTCCGGCCGCTTCCGCCCCGGCTCACGTCAAGAAGGTTGACGCCCAGGGCCGTTCCTACGCAACCGGCAAGCGCAAGGACGCCGTTGCCCGTGTATGGGTCAAGCCGGGCTCCGGCAAGATCACCATCAACGGCAAGTCGTTCGAAGCCTACTTCGCCCGCCCGGTCCTGCAGATGATCCTGCAGCAGCCGATCGTCGCAGCGGCCCGTGACGGCCAGTTCGACATCGACGCGACCGTCGCCGGCGGCGGCCTTTCCGGCCAGGCCGGTGCCGTTCGTCACGGCATCTCCAAGGCGCTGACCTACTTCGAGCCGGGCCTGCGCTCGGTCCTCAAGAAGGGTGGCTTCCTGACCCGCGACTCGCGCGTCGTCGAACGCAAGAAGTACGGCAAGGCCAAGGCCCGCCGTTCGTTCCAGTTCTCCAAGCGTTGATCGCTCGGAAGACTTGTTCTTCTGGAAAGGCCGGGGTTCGCCCCGGCCTTTTCGTTTTCGGCGACACAAAATCCACAGAGTCCTCTTGCCTTGAAGGCGCCGATTGGCGAACGTCCCGCCAGACTTCGGAGGGACTTTCATGGCCAACAAGACGATCGACCACGCCATCACGGGCAAGGCGCTGAAGAGCGCCGCCTCGGACCCGACCCATGCGGGTATCCTCTCCTTCATGCGCCGCCGCTACACCAAGGTCCTGAAGGACGTGGACGCCGTCGTCTGGGGCATTCCCTTCGATGCCGCGACCTCCAACCGTCCCGGCACGCGCTTCGGGCCGCAGGCCATCCGCCGCGCCTCGGCGATCATGGACAACGATCCGCAATATCCCTTCGAGCGCGACCTTTTCGAAGACATGGCCGTCATCGACTACGGCGACTGCCTGCTCGACTACGGCAACCACCAGAAGACGCCGGCGACCATCGAGCGCGAGGCGAGGAAGATCCTGAAATCCGACGCCTACATGCTGACGCTCGGCGGCGACCACTTCATCACGCTGCCGCTGCTGCGCGCCCATGCGGCGAAATACGGCCCCCTCTCCCTCGTCCAGTTCGACGCGCACCAGGATACCTGGGCGGACGAGAAGGGCCGCATCGACCATGGCTCCTTCGTCGGCACCGCCGTGCGCGAGGGGCTGATCGACGCCGAAAGCTCGATCCAGATCGGCATCCGCACCCATGCGCCGGAAGATTGCGGCATCCGCATTCTCTACGGCTACGAGGTGGAGGAGATGAGCGCGGGCGACCTGGCCGACACGATCGTGCGCCATGTCGGCGCCCGCTCGACCTATCTCACCTTCGACATAGACTGCCTCGATCCTGCCTATGCGCCCGGCACCGGCACCCCGGTCTCCGGCGGCCCGTCGAGCGCGAAGATACTCTCCGTGCTGCGCAAGCTCGGTGCGCTGCATGTGGTGGGCTCGGATGTCGTGGAGGTCTCTCCGGCCTACGACCATGCGGACATCACCGCCATCGCCGGCTCGACCATCGCCATGTACATGCTTGGGCTTCGCGCGGAATGGCTCGCCGAGCGCCGTTGAATGCGAAGGGGCAAGGGTCTATATCGGCGCTGAACCGCAGGAACAGGATGGACAGCAGATGAAACCGAAGATCTTCATCGATGGCGAACACGGCACGACGGGCCTTCAGATCCGCACGCGCATGGCCGGCCGCAGCGATGTCGAGCTGCTCTCCATTCCCGAAGCCGAGCGCCGCAATGCACAGTTGCGCGAAGACCTGCTGAACAGCGCCGACGTCGCGATCCTCTGCCTGCCCGACGATGCGGCCAAGGAAGCCGTGGCCATGGTTTCCGGCAACAACCGGGTGCGCATCATCGACACCTCGACCGCGCACCGCGTCAATCCGGACTGGGCCTACGGCTTTGCCGAGATGGACCGCGCGCAGCCGGCGAAGATCGCCGGCGCCCGCTATGTCGCCAATCCCGGCTGCTACCCGACCGGCGCCATCGGGCTGCTGCGCCCGCTGCGCCTTGCCGGCATCCTGCCGGAGGACTATCCGGTCACGGTCAATGCGGTCTCCGGCTATACGGGAGGCGGCAAGCAGCTCATCGCGCAGATGGAGAATGCCGGCCATCCCGAGCATATCGACTCGCCGCACTTCCTCTACGGCCTGCCGCTCAAGCACAAGCATGTGCCGGAAATGCAGGTGCATGGCCTTCTCTCCCGCGCGCCGCTCTTCGCCCCCTCCGTCGGCAAGTTCGCGCAGGGCATGATCGTGCAGGTGCCGCTCTACCTCGCCGACCTCAACGGCCATGCCTCGCTCGGCTCGATCCACGAGGCGCTTGCCGACCACTATGCCGGACAGGACATCGTCGAGGTAGTCGACCTCAAGGAGAGCGCCGCGCTACCCCGCGTCAACGCCGTCGAGCTTGCCGATACGGACCGCATGAAGCTCTACGTCTTCGGCACCGCTGGCGCGCCGCATGTCAACCTCGTCGCCCTGCTCGACAATCTCGGCAAGGGCGCCTCGGGCGCGGCGGTGCAGAACATGGATCTGATGCTGAGGGGATGAAGGCCGGAACGCCTTCCTTCCCGGCCGAATGGCGGATCGAAAATGCGCGGCTCATAGCCGATACGGGCGCCGGATACGTCTATGACGTAGCGCTTTCCGATGGCACCGGTGCGATCGTCAAGCACCTGAAGCCGAAGGTGCTGGAAGACGGACTGCGCGGCGCGGATTTCCTTGCCTGGAGGGATGGCCTCGGCAGCGTAAAGCTTTTCGCCCGCTCCGGCCCCTTGCTGCTGATGGAGCATGCCGGCACGACAACGCTCCGAGATCACCTCGATGCCCACGGCGACCGCGATGCGACCCGCATCGCCGCCGAAACGCTCTGCGCATACCATCGTCCTTCGCAAACACCGCCACCCGCAAGCCTGCAACCCCTGACGCGCTATTTTGCAAGCCTGTTCGCCAAGGCAGAGCTGGACCGTCGGCAGGGGTTCGCCGGCCCCTATGCGGAAGCGGCGGCTATCGCCGAAACCCTGATCGGCGATCAGCGGGATATCAGGCCGCTGCACGGCGACCTGCACCATGAAAACATCGTTCGTGGCCCGCGCGGCTGGCTTGTCATCGATCCCGCGGGGCTGATCGGCGATGCGGCGCTCGATGTCGCCAACATGTTCTCCAATCCGCTCGACCGCTACGACCTTACCCGGAATGAGGAGCGGATCGCCGAAATGGCCGCGACCTTCGCCGAAACGCTCGGCCGCGACGTCCGCACGATCCTGCGCTACGCCTTCGCCTATGGCTGCCTGTCGGCCGCATGGCATGAGGAGGACGGCAGCGAAGAGGAGCGCGACAACGAACTCGCCGTCGCCGCCGCCATCCGTAACGTTCTCAGGCAGGCTTGAGCGGGATCAGTCGTCGGCGATCTCGCGGGGAAACTCCCCATAGAACCCGCGCCAATGCGCGATGGCAAAGCCGAGCACGACCAGCGCGCCACCCTGGTGGGCGAGCGCCCAGGCGAGCGGAACCTGCCAGACCAGCGTGAGAATACCGATCGTCGCCTGCAGACAGACGAGGCCGAACAGCACAAGCGCGCGGCGCGCATGCGTCGTTTCCGGTGCGGCGCGCAGCGACGAGACCAGATGGATCAGGGTAAGCGCGAAGAGCACATAGGCCCCGAGGCGGTGGACGAACTGCACGGTCTTCGGGTTTTCGAAGAGGTTGATCCACCAGGGCTGCTGCACGAAGAGGCCGCCCGGCACCAGCGCGCCGTCCATCAGGGGCCATGTATTGTAGGTGAGGCCCGCATGGAGGCCGGCGACCAGCGCGCCGAGATAGATCTGGAAGATCGCCATGCAGGCGATGATGCCGGCCATCCGGCGCGCGCCGGCGGTCGGCGGCGCATCCTCGCTATGCGGCGCGAGCGCGCGCATGATCCACATCGTCAGCGCGAAGATGAGACAGGCGATGGTGAGGTGCGTCGCCAGCCTGTACTGGCTGACCGAGACCCGCTCGGCAAGGCCCGAGGAGACCATCCACCAGCCGATGAAGCCCTGGAAGCCGCCAAGCGCCAGAAGGCCGGCGAGCGGCCAGCGCAGCCGCTTCTCGATGCGTCCCGTGAACCAGAAGAAGACGAGCGGCACGGCGAAGATGAAACCGATGGAGCGCGCGATCAGCCGGTGCGCCCATTCCCACCAGAAGATCGACTTGAACTCGTCGACCGTCATGCCCTTGTTGATCTGCTCATATTGCGGGATGCGCTTGTAGAGCTCGAATTCCTCCTGCCATTCGGCGGCGGTGAACGGGGGAATGACGCCGTGGATCGGCTTCCATTGGGTGATGGAAAGGCCGGAGCCCGTCAGCCGCGTCGCGCCGCCGACGAGGACGAGGACCGCAAGCGCGACCAGCACGACGGCGAGCCAGCGGCGCACCTGGCGGCGGTTGCGGTCGATCCTGTCGCTGTCATGGCCGCTTCGATAGGCGTTGACGGTCGTGGCGTTCATTCTGTCGGCTCCTGTTGAACGGCAGCATGGCTGCCGCTTAGGATTTTTCACGCAAGCGCCGGCGCAAAAGAGCGCGGGCGCATCGGCTGGACTGGTTCCAGCGTTGATTTGCCCGACCAGCCCGTGCAAAACAAGGCCCGAACCTTTGCGGCATGCCGTCGCGCCCCGCCGCCCCGCTTTTGAAAGACCGACAATGCCCCCTCGCCTCAGAAAACTGATCGGCACGATCCTGATCATCATCCTCGTGCTCTTCTATGCCCTGGTCGCGACGACCGTCGCCTCAGCGACGCTCGGTCAGTCGCCGTGGTACATCCACCTTCTCTATTTCACCGTGACCGGGCTGTTGTGGATCCTGCCCGCCATGCTCATCATCAAGTGGATGGAAAAGCCGGCAAAGCCGCGCGACGAATGAAGGCAAGGCCCGTCGAATTAGGGAATCGATAACCGCACCCGCCGATTTCGCGGGCACGGCGCAGGCTTAAACCTTTTTCGCACGCCTTGCGCGTAGCCTCATCGCGCGGCAATGCGGCCGCGTGGCCGAGGCAAGGGTCGAAGGCGATGCAACTGCAGATCAAGGCGTCCGGGGAAGGCTCCATGCCCCCGCCGATGGAGGGAACCGGCGGCGTGCCGCATGCAGCCCTGCCGCTCACGCTGCGCCTGCATGACCGCATGGAACCGCTGGAGGCGGCGTGGCGCACCCTCGAAGCGGAAGACGGCCTCTCCCTCCACCAGAGCTATGAGTGGTGCCGCGCCTGGGTGGAGACCCACGGCCATGACCTCATGATCGTCGAGGGTCTTTGGGACGGGGTCACGCACTTCATCCTGCCGCTGGAAATCCAGCGCCAAGGCCCGTTGCGCACCGCACGCGTGATCGCCACCGATTTCAGCAATATCAATACCGGCCTCTACAGCGAGGCTTTCCGCGCGGCTTCCTCGTCGCGGCAGCTCCTGCGCGCCCTTGAGGGCATGCGCGGGCAGCTCGCCCGCACATGCGACCTCCTGCTGCTCGAGAAGATGCCGCTCGAATGGCGCGGCCGCGCCAGCCCCTTCGCCGCCCTTGCGTCGGTTATCAACCAGAATGCGGCGTTCCAGCTCGCGGTGTTCGAGAGCTTCGAGCAGACGCTGGAGCAGATCAACGCCAAGCGCCGCCGCAAGCGGGCGCGCAACTCCGAGCGGCGCCTCGCCGCGACGGGCGGCTATGACCATGTGATCGCCGAACCGGGCGAGGATGCGCTCGCGCTGCTCGACCTGTTCTTCCGCCAGAAGGCGGCGCGCTTCGAGGCGATGGGCCTGCCGGACGTTTTTCGCGAGGAGCGCACGCGCAGCTTCTTCCGCGCCCTCGTCTCGGCCCCCGCGGCTGGCGGCAATCATCTCCTCCAGCTTCACGCCCTACGCCTCAAGGGCGAGCACGAAGGGCATGTCGCGGCCATCACGGGCCTTTCGCGCAAGGGCGATCATGTGATCTGCCAGTTCGGCTCGATCGACGACAGCGTGGCGGCGGATGCCAGCCCCGGAGATTTCCTGTTTCACATCGCCATCGAGAAACTGGGCAGCGAAGGCGTGCGGCTTTTCGATTTCGGCATCGGCGACCAGCTCTACAAGAGGTCCTGGTGCCCCATCGAGACGGTGCAGCACGATCTCCTCTGGCCGGTGACGCTGGCCGGCAGGGCGGCGGCGAGCCTGCACCGCGCCAAGGCCGCCACCAAGCGGCTTATCAAGCAGAACCCGCAGGTCTATTCCTTCATGCAGCGCCTACGCTTCGGCAAGGCGGAGCGTGCCGGATCCGCTACCGCCGCCGATTAGGCGGCCCGGCGGCCCGGATGGCCGGGGGGTTCCTTCGCCTCGCCCGTCATCAGCACGATCTCGCTATAGCCCGCATCGCCGAAGGCGGTGAGCAGATCCACCACCTCGTCTTCCTCGGCGCCGGGAAGGGAGAGGATGATATCGATCTGCTGGTCGCGCGTCAGACGGCGCACGCCCTCGACCTCGGCCGCGCCGCATTCCACGATCACTGTATCGTAGGCGCCCGACAGCGAATCGACCACCATCGCGAGACGGTCGATGCCGCGCATGGCGCGCCTGATATTGGCATTGCCGCGCGGGATGATATGGGCGTCGGAAAGCCGGTCGCCATGGATGATGTCGCCGAAGGCGGCATCGCCGACGAGAAGATCGGTGATGCCGGGCAGGAACTGCGACTGCGCCATCAGCCGGGTCGGGCAAGCCGATCCCGTCAGGTCGATGATCAGCGTCTTGCGATTCTCCTGCGCGATGCGGCGGGCGAGCATGACGGTGGCCGCCGAGCCGCGGTCGCCGGAGGGCGACACGGAAATGGCGACGGGAATATCGTTCTCAACCAGATGATCGGCAACGGCGGCGATGGAATAGTCGCCGTCATCCTCATCCTCCGCCTCCGCGGCGGCGATCTCCGGCTCCTCCTCGTCCTCCTCTTCCGGCTCCATGTCCGAGAGCAGCGACCGGGCGGGCATGACGGGCTCGCGGAAGGCCTCACGGTCCGCAGGCAAGACCGGTTGCTTCACAGTGATGGCGGGCTCCGGCGTCTCCACTACAACGTCTTCCTCCTCGCGGCGACGGGGCGCCACGGCGACGGCGGCCGTCGGCTTGAGGGCGCGGCCGCTGAAGAGTTCGGCGAGCAGGATGACGATGGCGCTCAGCGCGAAGCCGGCGACACCGCCCACCACGGTGATCGGGATCACCTTCGGAAAGGAGACCTCCGTCGGCTCGACGGCAGCCGAGATGATGCGGGCGTCCGCCGGCGTCGCGTTGCCGCTCGTGCGCGATGTCGCCTCGCGGTAGCGCGCAAGATAGGTCTCGAGAAGCTGGCGCTGGGCGGTCGCTTCGCGCTCCAGCGCCTTGAGGCCGACCTCGTCCTCGCCGGCGCGGGCGGTATCGGCCTTCAGCCTGTTGAGCTGCTGTGTGAGCTGGGTTTCGCGCAATTCCGCCGTCTTCGCCTCGTTTTCGAGGCTCGACAGGATCTTCTGCGTTTCCGCCTTGATCTGCGTGCGGATGCCGGAAAGCTGCGAGCGCAGGCCCTTCAGCCGGGGATGTCCCTCCAGAAGCGAGGTCGAGAGGTCGGAAATCTGGCCCTGGATCTGCGCCTCGCTCTCCTTGAGCCGCTGGATCATCTGCGAGCCGACGACGTCGGAGAGCGTATCCGGCGCCCCGCCGTTCTTCAGCACCGCGCGCACGCTTTCAGCCCGCGCCTCGGCATTGGCGCGCTCGCCGCGCACGCGGGCAAGCTCGGTCGAGATGTCGTTCAGCTGGCGCACCGCGAAGGTCGAATTGTCGCCCGTCGGCAGGAGATCGGACTGCGAGCGGTATTCGGCGACCTTCTGCTCGGCCTCGCGCACCTTCTCGCGCAGGTTGGCGATTTCCGGCTCCAGCCAGCGCGTCGCCTCGGAATTGGTGTCGAGCTTGGCGCCGCTCTGCAGCGAGAGATAGACCTTTGCCATCTCGTTGGGGATTTCGGCGGCAAGGCGCGGGTCCTTCGAAGTGAACTCGATGCCGATGACGCGCGAGCGCTCCACCTGGTAGACGGTCAGCTTCTCGATGAATTCCTTGAGGACACGCTCTTCCGGCGGCAGGTCGAGCGGGTTCTTGCGAAGGCCGAGGAGCACCAGCAGGTCCGAAACGGCCGAGGGCTTCGCCGTCGTGTCGAATTCCTCCAGCTCGTAGAGCTTCATGTTGCGCGCGACCTGCTTGATGAGGTCGGCCGACTGGAGGAGCTGCACCTGGCTGGCGATGCCCGCCTCGTCGAAGGCCGGCTGCTCGCCACCCTGCGCACGGTCCTGCCCCGTCGTGAAGGCCGGCTCGCGCGTTTCGATGAGGAGGCGCGCCTCGCTCTTGTATTTCGGCGTGATCAGGCTCGCGCCGGCAAATGCAATGCCTGCGCAGGCGACGGTCGCCAGCAGCACGCGCATGCGGTTGCGCCAGATCGCGCCGAACAGACCGCCAAGGTCGATATCGACATCCTGCTGGCTCTCGTGAACGCCCGACATAGCAAACTCCAAACCGACGATTTGGCCGCACGGTAAACAAACATGGTAACGCAAGAGTTAATCTTCCGGCGCTTCCCCTACCCCGCGTTGTTCGCCCTTTCAGGAAAATCGGCCTTTGCTACCGAGAGGCGCGCGGCCTTTACCAGCCGTTAACCCTAACGGAACGATAACGGGGGCCTCACATCTGATTTGGGACGGAACTGCGAATGCGTGTCGCTACGATCAACAAGGGCATCCTGCTCGCGCTGGCGCTCATCGTGCCGGCCGTATCGGGCTGCAGCAGCTATCGCCCCGCCCCCAAGGCCTTCCACGAAGCGACCATCCAGCCCTATCGCCTCGACAGCGGCGACCGGTTGCGCATCACCGTCTTCGAACAGGCCGGCCTCAGCAATACCTATACGGTCGACCAGGCCGGCTATGTCGCCTTCCCGCTCATCGGCGCCGTGCCGGCGCGCGGCCAGACCATCCAGGAACTGGAAAGCATCATCGCGGCGAAGCTCCGCCAGGGCTACCTGCGCGATCCGGACGTCTCCATCGAGGTCGACCGCTACCGCTCGATCTACATCATGGGCGAGGTCGGGCAGGCAGGGCAGTACAGCTACGTCGCCGGCATGACGATCCAGAACGCCATCGCGGTCGCCGGCGGCTTCTCGCCGCGCGCCAACCAGCGCGACGTCGACGTGACCCGCAAGATCAACGGCAAGATCGTCACCGGGAGGGTCTCGATCTCCGATCCGGTGCTGGCCGGCGATACGATCTATGTGCGCGAACGACTGTTCTGATCCCCATGGCGGACGATGGGCCCCTGCGCATCATTCATTGTTTCAGGTCCCCCGTCGGCGGAATCTTCCGCCATGTGCGCGACCTTGCGGAATACCACACGCGGGCGGGCCATGACGTCGGCATCATCTGCGACAGCCTCACCGGCGGCTCCTTCGAGGACAGGCTCTTCGACGAGATCCGCCCCCATCTCTCGCTCGGCCTCGTCCGCATGCCGATCAGCCGGTCGGTCAATCTGCGCGACCTCGGCGCCATACGGGACAGTTATCGTGAAATAAAAGGTTTGCAGCCGGATGTCCTGCATGGGCATGGCGCCAAGGGTGGCGCCATCGCCCGGCTCATCGGCTCGATCCTGCGGGTCAACAGGTATCGCGTAGCCCGCCTCTATACGCCGCACGGCGGCAGCCTGCACTACACCCGGCGCTCGGCGACGGGGCTTGCCGTGCTCACCGCCGAGCGGCTTCTCGAACCCTTCGGCGATGCCGTCGCCTTCGTCTGCGACTACGAGAAGGACGCCTACACCGCCCGCGTCGGCCGCCCGCGCATCCAGACGGCGCGCATCTACAACGGCATCCACGACCGCGATTTCGAAAGGGTCTATCCCCGCGAGGATGCGGTGGATTTCCTCTATATCGGCATGCTGCGCGACCTGAAGGGGCCGGACGTCTTCGTCGACGCCTTCGCGCGGGCCGAGCGCATCGCCGGCCGGCCGCTCTCCGCGCTGATGATCGGCGACGGGCCGGACAGGGAAAAATACAAGCAGATGATGCTGCAGCTCGGCCTCGGCCGGCGCATCGTCATGATGCCCGCCATGAAGGCGCGCGAGGCCTTCGCCCTCACCCGCAACGTGGTCGTGCCGTCACGCGCCGAGGCGATGCCCTATATCGTGCTGGAAGCGCTCGCCGCCCAGAAGCCCGTCATCGCAAGCCGGGTGGGCGGCATACCGGAGGTGCTCGGCCGCGACAGCATCGCGCTCACCGAGCCGGGCGACGCCCAGTCCCTGGCGGCGGCCATGGCCGAGGCGATCGGCGATCCCGGCTGGCTGCGGAAGGTCATGCCGGAGCCTGCCGCCTTCAAGGCGACCTTCTCGGCCTCGGCCATGTCGGGGTCCATCCTTGCCCTTTACCGGGACATTCTCGCCCGCCAGGCCGGCTTGCGGCGGCTTGCGGCGGCCTCGGCGGAAGCCCTGCCGTAAACGTTTCTTAGGGGCTTCGTGCTATTCCCGGCACAAAGCCCCAAAGGTGCATGCCATGAACCATGTCGATAAGCCCGAATCCTTCGATCCGGACGTTTTGCGACGCAGGCTCTCCGAAAGCCGGGGAAATGCGTCCGGCCCGGCCGCGGGCGGCGCGGAGGAAAAGGGCGTCGAGCTCAATCAGCTTGCCCGCCAGATCGCCGAGCAGTTCCGCGACGACAGCTATTCGCCCGCCATGATCACCGGGCTGCTGCGCCTTTGCGAATTCGGCGCGCTGCTCGCCCTCGGCTACTTCATTCACGCGCTCTATGACGGCTTCGAGATCACGGTGCTCTATGCCGCCGTGCTCGTGGGCGGCGCCGCCGTCGGCGTGCTCCTCCTCCAGCTGGCCGATGCCTACCAGGTGCCGGCGCTCCGCTCGCCGCTGCGCATGACGCCGCGCATCCTCGCCGCCTGGGCGGCGGCCTTCGCCTCCATGTCGCTCGTCCTTTTCTTCTTCAAGACGGGCGACCAGTATTCCCGCGTCTGGTTTGCCGCCTGGTTCGCGACGGGCGCGGTCTATCTCGTGGTCGAGCGGCAGGTAATCGCCTATGCGATCCGCCGCTGGGCCCGCAACGGCACGATGGAGCGGCGCGCCGTGATCGTCGGCGGCGGCGAGCCCGCCAAGGAACTGATCCGCTCGCTGGAATACCAGCCGGAGAACGACATCCGCATCTGCGGCATCTTCGACGACCGCGACGAGCGCCGCTCGCCCTCGATCATCGCCGGCTATCCCAAGCTCGGCAATGTCGCCGAACTCGTCGAATTCGCCCGCCTCGCACGCATCGACATGCTGATCATCTCGCTGCCGCTCTCGGCCGAGACGCGCATCCTGACGCTGCTCAAGAAGCTGTGGGTGCTGCCGGTGGACATCCGCCTTGCCGCCCATGCGAGAGGCCTTCGCTTCCGCCCGCGCAGCTATTCGCAGATCGGCGCGGTGCCGATGCTCGACATCTTCGACAAGCCGATCGCCGACTGGGACAATGTCGCCAAGCGCATCTTCGACATCTTCTTCTCCGTCGTCGCGCTCGTCCTGCTCTGGCCGGTGCTGATCGGCGCGGCCATCGCGGTGAAGCTCTCCTCGCCCGGCCCGATCCTCTTCAAGCAGAAGCGCCACGGCTTCAACAACGAGGTCATCGAGGTCTACAAGTTCCGCTCGATGTACACGCATCTTTCGGACCCCACCGCCCGCGCCGCCGTCACCAAGGGCGATCCGCGCGTCACCCGCGTCGGGCGCTTCCTGCGCAAGTCCTCCATCGACGAGCTGCCGCAGCTCTTCAACGTGCTGAAGGGCGAGCTTTCGCTCGTCGGCCCGCGTCCGCATGCCATCGAGGCGCAGACGCATGACCGCAAATATGTCGATGTGGTCGACAGCTATTTCGCCCGCCACCGCGTAAAGCCGGGCGTGACCGGCTGGGCGCAGATCAACGGCTGGCGCGGCGAGATCGACCATGACGACAAGATCCGCTTCCGCACGGAGTTCGACCTCTACTACATCGAGAACTGGTCGCTCTGGCTTGACCTGAAGATCCTGTTCCTGACGCCCTTCCGCCTGCTCAACACGGAAAACGCCTATTGAGCGACGCGGCCCTCCCCCACGCCCCCTCCTTCCGGCCGCAGCTTGCGGCCGTCGGCATTGTCGGCTCGGGGCTGGTGACGCTGGGCGTGTTCCTGTCGGGCTTCGTCATCAGCGAGCCGGCGCCCTATGAAGTCTTCATGGCGGCGCTCATCGGCCTGTGGGCGCTCATGGGGCTGCGCATCTCGCGCACCGTCGCGCCGCTTCTCGCCCTTCTCGTGATCTTCAATATCGGCGGCATGCTCTCGCTGACGGTGATGGACGATCTTTCCGAGGGGCCGATGTACATGGCCGTCTCGCTGTTCCTCGCCATTTCCAGCGTCTTCTTCGCCGCGATCGTCGAGGCGAAGCCGGCGCGGCTGCAGCTCATCTTCCGCGCCTGGGTGGGAAGCGCCCTCATCACCTCGATGCTCGGCATCCTCGGCTATTTCCATGCCTTTCCCGGCTCGGAGGCCTTCACCCTCTACGACCGCGCCAAGGGCGCCTTCCAGGACCCGAACGTCTTCGGCCCCTTCCTCGTCGCCCCCTCGCTCTACCTGATGCACGGCCTCCTCGCCGGCCGCATCCTCGGCGCACCGCTGAAGGTGATCGGCGTCCTCATCCTGGCGCTCGGCATCTTCCTGTCCTTCTCGCGCGCGGCCTGGGGGCTCTATCTCTTCGCCGTGGCGGCGCTCGTCTTCATCATGCTGCTGAAGGAGCGCACCGGGGCATTCCGGCTGAAGATCCTCATCCTCAGCATCTCGGCCGCCGGCCTGATGATCCTCGCGCTCGTCGTCGCCCTGCAGTTCGACAAGGTCTCGAATCTCTTCTCCAGCCGCACGCAGCTCGTCCAGGAATATGACGGCGGCCATCTCGGGCGCTTCGAGCGCCACCGCATCGGCTTCCTGATGGCGATGGAAAAGCCGCTCGGCCTCGGACCGATGCGCTTCGGCAAGATGTTCTCCGAAGACGAGCACAACATCTATCTGAAGTCGCTCACCACCTATGGCTGGCTCGGCTTCATCACCTATCTGACGCTGATCGGATGGACCTTCACGGCCGCCTTCAGGGCGTTGCTGCGCGACAGGCCATGGCAGCCCTACCTGATGATCGCCTTCATCACGCTGCTCGGCCATAGCGGGATCGGCTTCGTCATCGACACCGACCACTGGCGCCATTTCTACCTGCTGCTCGGCATCACATGGGGCTGCCTTGCGCTGGAGCGCCGCCACAACCGGCAGGCGCTCAAAGGAAAAGCCGCCCCTCCTCCCGGAGAGACGGCTTTCTATAACCCATCGGGCCGATCTATCGCCTGATCGCCCTTGCCAGCGCTATGAGAATGCAGGCGCCGATGAAACCGGCGACGAGATAGCCGAGCCAGCCGCCCAGCGAAACGCCGATCAGCCCCAGCAGGATGTTCGCCACCGCCGCGCCGACGATGCCGAGAACGATGTTCATCAGCACGCCCATATTGCTCTTCATGAACATTTCGGCGAGCCAGCCGGCAATGCCGCCGATGATGATGGCTGCGATCCAGCCGATGCCTGCATTTTCCATGCGTAATCTCCTCAAGCGTCAGATAGCCCCGGCACGACAAGCCGGCGGCGAGAGAACGCGGAGAGACGCGTAAAGTTCCATGCGGAACCGCAAATACAATTTATGAGGGGAGAGAATGGTCGGAATGGCGGGATTCGAACCCACGACCCCTTGACCCCCAGTCAAGTGCGCTACCGGGCTGCGCTACATTCCGGACCGCGCAAACCCCTATAGTCTCGGGCATTTGGATGCAAGCCCAAAATTGCCAATTCGGAATGTTTCGTCATCGGCGATCCGAATTTTCCACCGGCCGGGACGGCGTTCCCGCGAGGGGGTACGGAGGCTTCGCCCTCGCGGCGGAGCCTGGCAAGCGCATGACGCTTCCAGAATGGAATTCTTTTCGCAAGCGTACCGGATTCGCCGAATCAGACCTTCCCGGCCATTAGACGAAAGTCTAAATTTGCTCCTGCCCGCTTGTCATTTTGCGGGCGACTCCCCCGCGTCACAGAGCCAAGCGTGACGCTTGTTTTGCCCCGCCATCGTGCGGGGCTTTTTCTTCCGAGGATTTTCGCGATTCAGCGGACTTGGTCGAGCAGGCGCTTGCATTCCAGCAGATCGTAGAGCGCCTCTTGCAGGAGGGCGCGGTCTTCCTTGCCGACGCTGGTCTTGCCGAGCGAGATTTCCGGCGTCTCCTCGCCGCCGCCGACGAAGGAGAAGAAGCGGCGGCTGGCCGGCGCCTTGGCGCGGCCGACGATCTGGTCCTCGTCGCCGCCGGCCTTCGGCGGAGGGGGCTCCTCGTGGCTGGCAGCCGCCAGCGCCTCGACGGTCGCAAGGTCGCCGCTGGCGATTGCCGCGACGAACTTGTTGCCGTTGACCTTGAGCAGCTTCTGCACGCCCTTGATCGTATAGCCGTGGTCGTAGAGCAGATGGCGGATGCCCTTGAGGAGATCGACGTCTTCCGGGCGATAATAGCGCCGGCCGCCGCCGCGCTTCATCGGCTTGATCTGCGTGAAGCGCGTTTCCCAGAAACGCAGCACATGCTGCGGCAGGTCGAGATCGTCGGCGACCTCGCTGATGGTGCGGAAAGCGTCCGGACTCTTGTCCATTCTACCCTCGATGAAAGCTCACGCAGGCGCACCGGAAGGATGCCGCCGAATCGTATTCATTTCAGCGGGTTGCCGGGCGATATTCAAGTTTCAAATTGCCAATGCCCGGCAACGGGCGGGAAAATCGCTCAGGACGCGGGCGAAGCGGGCTTCTGTTTCGCCTTGCGCGCGAGATGAGCCTTGAGCACCCGCTGCTTGAGAACGTTGGACGCCTTGAAGGTCATGACGCGGCGCGGCGAAATCGGCACTTCCTCGCCGGTCTTCGGGTTTCGCCCGATACGCTCGTTCTTGTCACGAACCTGGAACGTCGCGAAGGAGGAGAGCTTCACGCTCTCGCCCCGCACGATGGCGTTGCAAATCTCGTCGATCACGGTTTCGACAAGCTCAGCGGATTCTGTTCTGGAAAGGCCGACCTTCCGGAAAACCGATTCGGCCAAATCTGCGCGTGTCACCGTCTTGCCGCTCATCGCTCCTCACCGATTTCCTATTGAAAGCCTATGGTTAGTGGCGGAAGAGTATTGTCCTTGCCCCCTCGGGTCAAGCGGGCCTGCTGCGCGGCCTCGCCTTACCAGCGAAGCAGCACCGCCCCCCAGGTGAAACCGCCGCCCATCGCCTCCAGAAGGACGAGGTCGCCCTGCTTGATGCGCCCGTCTGCGGCCGCCGCCGCAAGGGCCAGCGGGATCGATGCCGCCGAGGTGTTGCCGTGCTGGTCCACGGTGACGACGACCTTCTCCAGCGGGATGCCGAGCTTCTTGGCCGAACCGTCGATGATGCGCTTGTTGGCCTGGTGCGGCACCAGCCAGTCGACGTCGTCGGCGGTGAAGCCGGTGGCGTCGAAGGCCGAGACGATGACGTCGGTGATCATGCCGACCGCATGCTTGAAGACCTCGCGGCCCTCCATGCGCAGATGGCCGACCGTGCCGGTGGTGGAGGGCCCGCCGTCGACGAAGAGCTTGTCGCGGTGCGCGCCGTCGGAGCGAAGCTGCGTCGACAGGACGCCGCGGTCCGCATTGGTCCCCGCCCCTTCCTGCGCTTCCAGCACGATGGCGCCGGCGCCGTCGCCGAAGAGCACGCAGGTCGTGCGGTCGGTCCAGTCGAGGATGCGCGAGAAGGTCTCCGCGCCGATGACGAGGACGCGCTTGGCAAGCCCGCCGCGGATATAGGCGTCCGCCGTCGTCACGGCATAGACGAAGCCCGAACAGACCGCCTGCACGTCGAAGGCGAAGCCATGGGACATGCCGAGGCGGTTCTGGATGTTCACGGCCGTCGCCGGGAAGGTGTTGTCCGGCGTGGAGGTGGCGACGATGATTAGGTCGATGTCGGCGGCGGTGAGGCCGGCATTGTCCAGCGCGGCGCGGGCAGCGCCCTCGCCGAGCGAAGCGGTCGTCTCGCCCTCGCCGGCGATGTAGCGCTGGCGGATGCCGGTGCGCTGCACGATCCATTCATCGGACGTGTCGACCATGCTTTCCAGTTCGGCATTGGTGAGCACCCGTTTCGGAAGCGCCGTTCCGAAACCGCGGACCACTGAACGAATCATCCTATACCTCGTCGGTCACGCCCGGGGCGCCTTCGACAGGCCGGCCCGCGTGATACTTCTGCAAATCCCGTTCGATCTTGTCCCTGAGGCCGTTGCGGACCATGTCGTAGCCGACATCCACCGCCGCGGCGAAGCCCTCGGCATCCGTGCCGCCATGGCTCTTGATGACGATGCCGTTGAGGCCGAGGAACACGCCGCCGTTCGTCTTGCGCGGGTCCATCTTCTCGCGCACGCGGTCGAAGGCGCTCTTGGCGAGAATGTAGCCGAGCTTGGCAAGCCAGGTGCGCGACATGGCCGCGCGCAGGTATTCGGCGATCTGCCGCGCCGTGCCTTCCGCCGCCTTCAGGGCGATATTTCCTGAAAACCCTTCCGTGACCACCACGTCCACCGTGCCGCGACCGATATCGTCGCCTTCCACGAAGCCGTAATATTCAATCGTGTCGAAATTGGCCTCGCGGATGAGCTGGCCGGCGGCCTTGACCTCTTCCTGGCCCTTGATCTCCTCGACGCCGACATTGAGGAGGCCGAGCGTCGGCCGGTCGATCTCGAACAGTGCGCGCGCCATGGCCCCGCCCATCAGCGCGAAGTCGAAGAGCTGGCTCGCATCCGCGCCGATCGTCGCGCCGATGTCGAGCACGATGCTCTCGCCCTTCAGGGTCGGCCAGATGCCGGCGATGGCCGGGCGCTCGATATTGGCCATCATGCGAAGGCAGAACTTCGACATGGCCATCAGCGCGCCGGTATTGCCGGCGGAGACGGCGACATCGGCCTCGTTTTTCGCCACGGCATCGATCGCCTGCCACATGGAGGACTTGCCGCGGCCGCGACGCAGCGCCTGACTCGGCTTCTCGTCCATGGCGACGGAGACGTCGCAATGATGGAAGGTGCTTGCAGCCTTCAGTTTGGGATGCTGCGCCAGAAGCGGCTCGCATTCGGCGGCATTGCCATAAAGTACGAAGCGGATCTCGGGATGTCGTTCGAGAGCCTTGGCTGCGCCCGGGATGGCGACCTTCGGACCGAAATCGCCACCCATGACATCGACGGATATTCTGACCACGCGAGTCTTGCCTTACTAGCCTTGATTCTTGTTCCAACGGCAGAGGGGTCACTACAGCGGAATTCGGCCAAAATACCGCTTTTCGCCGGGTGCACAACTGAATTATCGGGCGCTTGCCGGGCCGTTCAGTCTTTTTTCCAATCCTTCAGAACGGCGAAGGGCGACGGTTTGCGGTCGTCCTTGTCCGTGCTTTCGATATGGTCTGCGAAGGCGACATCGGCCCTGCGGGGATAGGGATCGATGGCGAGCGCCGCATGCTCGGCGGCCACCACGCCGGCATCGATGGTGTCGCCGGTGAAGACTTCCGGCGCGTCGGGACCGTCGGGATCGAGCAGCATCTCGCCGGTTTCGGACGAGACCGGCAGGCGCGCCAGCTTCGAGCCCTCCGGCACGAAGACCACCTCCACCGGCTCGTCGATATGGGATTCGACCGGGTCGAGCGTCACGACGCAGGCCTGCACGATATCGGCGGTCACGCGTCCCTTGAGGCGCACGCCGTCGCGCTTCCAGCGCATGACCTGGAAGGTCGCCGACAGCGCCTTCACCTCGAGCACCGACCAGAGCCTGGCGAGGCCGGCCCTTTCCTCTGCATCGGCGCTGATCGTCACCTCGACCGGATTGGCCGAGATATGGCCCACCTTCACGGGGTAGGAGAATGGCGCGTCGTCGTCTCTCTTCATCACATGTCCCTCGCCGCTTCAGGCGGTGTTTCTTCGGCGCCGGGCTCGATCACCTCGAGCAGGCCGGCCCGGATCGCATCTTCGCCGGCCTCTCCCATCGCCGTCTCGACGGCGACGAGATAATCCGCCAGTCCCTCCATTGAGGGAGCCTCAAGGCCCGCCGCCGGATGGATGTTCCGGCGGAGCGCTTCGGCAAGCGCGGCGCGGTCGCCGGCATCGAGCGCGGCGGCATAGGATTCCAGCCGGCCGTAGAACATGCCGGCGAATTTCTTCATGCGCTTCGGCACGCCGACATCGCCGACGCCGAGCTCGCGAATCGAATGATCGACATCCTCGAAGAAGGCGTCGACGATCTCCTGGGCGATCTCCTGCCCCGACGTGGCGCTTGCGCGCGTGCGCCGGAAGTAAAGGATCAGCATGGCCGAGAGCATCTCGAAACGCCCCATGACCGTGTCGGGAACGTCAAGTCTCTCATAGAGACAGGGATGGCGCGCCGCCTTTGTCAGGGTCGCATACTGCTTTTCGACGATGCGCCGGTTGCCGTTTTTTTTGCCGAACAGGCCGAAAATCATCATAAAGCCTAGTTTTGCCCGATTCAAACCATGGAGCCGTCGCAAGTCATGTTGCATGACGGTCGAAGCTGGTTTACCGAAGCAGGCATGAATTGCAATGGCTGCGCGGCCATCATCGTCCCGGGGATGTTGTGAAGAGAGATTCTGCGAATATGAAGCTGTTGCGTAACGCCGCCATTGCCGTCACCCTCTCCGCATCCGTCCTGACGGCCTGCCAGGGCCCCAGCGAAGTCCTCTACCAGGGCTATGTCGTCGACCAGGAAACGCTGGCGCTGGCGCCCGTCGGCTCCTCGCGCGAGCAGGTGCTGCTTTCGCTCGGCACGCCGTCGGCGACCGCGACCTTCGACAACGAGGTCTTCTACTACATCTCGCAGAAGCGCAAACGCCCCGTCGCCTTCATGAAGCCGAAGCTCATCGAGCAGAGCGTGCTGGCCGTCTATTTCAACAAGGACGGCAATGTGGAGCGCCTCGCGCATTACACGCTGCAGGACGGCAAGGTCTTCGACATGATCGCCCGCGTCACGCCGACGGGCGGCGCCGAAACGACCTTCCTCGGCCAGCTGCTGCGCGGCGGCGCCAATCCCGGCAACATCATGCGGAACCTGATGAGCAACAACTGACGCTCATCCGGGAAGATGGAATTGAAAAACCCGCGGGGATCGCTCCCCGCGGGTTTTCGTTTGGGTATCGCCAGGGTCAGGCGAGAACGGCGAGCAGCAGCAGGGCCACGATATTGGTGATCTTGATCGCCGGGTTCACCGCCGGGCCGGCCGTGTCCTTGTAGGGATCGCCGACCGTGTCGCCGGTGACGGAGGCCTTGTGGGCTTCCGAGCCCTTGAGGTGACGGTTGCCGTCCTTGTCGACGAAGCCGTCCTCGAAGCTCTTCTTGGCATTGTCCCATGCGCCGCCGCCGGAGGTCATGGAGATCGCCACGAAGAGGCCGTTGACGATGACGCCGAGCAGCGAGGCGCCGAGCGCCGCGAAGGCCGAGGCCTTCGAGCCGGAGATGAGCAGCACGCCGAAATAGACGACGAGCGGCGCCAGAACCGGCAGCAGCGAGGGGATGATCATCTCGCGGATCGCCGCCTTGGTCAGCATGTCGACGGCGCGGCCATAGTCCGGCTTGTCCTTGCCTTCCATGATGCCCGGCTTCTCGCGGAACTGCCGGCGCACCTCCTCGACCACGGCGCCCCCTGCCCGGCCGACGGCGGTCATCGCGATGCCGCCGAAGAGGTAAGGAATGAGGCCGCCGAAGATAAGACCAGCCACCACATAGGGGTTGGAGAGGTCGAACGAAATCGTGCCGATATCCGCGAAATACGGATACTTGTCGCCGTTCGCCGCGAAATAGGCGAGGTCGTTGGAGTAGGCGGCGAAGAGCACCAGCGCCCCGAGGCCGGCCGAGCCGATGGCGTAGCCCTTGGTGACGGCCTTGGTCGTGTTGCCGACGGCGTCGAGTGCATCGGTGGACTTGCGCACTTCCGGCGGCAGATGGGACATCTCGGCGATGCCGCCGGCATTGTCCGTGACCGGGCCGAAGGCGTCGAGCGCCACGATCATGCCGGCGATGCCGAGCATGCCGGTGACGGCGATGCCGGTGCCGAACAGGCCGGCGAGCTGGTAGGTGGCGATGATGCCGCCGACGATGACGATGGCCGGCAGCGCCGTCGATTCCAGCGAGACGGCGAGGCCCTGGATGACGTTCGTCCCATGACCGGTGACGGACGCCTGGGCGATGGAGTTCACCGGGCGCTTGTTGGTGCCGGTATAGTATTCCGTGATCACCACGATGAGCGCCGTCACCAGCAGGCCCAGCAGGCCGCAGATGAAGAGGTTCGTGCCGGTGATCTCCTTGCCCGCCACGGTGCCTATGCTGCCCCAGCCGATGGTCAGCGAGGTCGCCGCGCCGAGGCCGAGGATCGACAGCACGCCCGTCACGATGAGCCCCTTGTAGAGAGCGCCCATGATCGAGCCGTTCGAACCGAGCTTGACGAAGAACGAGCCGACGATGGAGGTGATGATGCACGCGCCGCAGATGGCGAGCGGGTAGGTCATGGCGCTCGCCAGGATCGGCGTGCCGGCAAAGAAGATCGCCGCGAGGACCATGGTGGCGACGACGGTCACCGCATAGGTCTCGAAGAGGTCGGCCGCCATGCCGGCGCAGTCGCCCACGTTGTCGCCGACGTTGTCGGCGATGGTGGCCGGGTTGCGCGGATCGTCCTCGGGAATGCCGGCCTCGACCTTGCCGACGAGGTCGCCGCCGACGTCGGCGCCCTTGGTGAAGATGCCGCCGCCGAGGCGGGCGAAGATCGAGATCAGCGAGGCGCCGAAGCCGAGCGCGACGAGCGCGTCGATGACCTCGCGCGAGGCCGGCTCCTGGCCGAGGACGCCGGTCAGGATCCAGTAGTAGATGGAGACGCCGAGAAGCGCGAGACCCGCCACCAGCATGCCGGTGATCGCGCCGGACTTGAAGGCGATGTCGAGACCGGAGGACAGGCTGACGGACGCGGCCTGCGCCGTGCGCACATTGGCGCGGACGGAGACATGCATGCCGATGAAGCCGGCAACGCCCGAAAGCACGGCGCCGATCAGGAACCCGATGGCGGCCGTCGCGGACAAGAGAAGCCAGGCGCCGATGAAGACGACGACCCCGACGATGGCAATGGTCTTGTACTGCCGGGTCAGATAGGCCTGCGCCCCTTCCCGGATATAGCCTGCAATTTCCTGCATGCGGGCATTCCCCTGGTCGGCGGCAAGCACCGACTGTGTCGCCCAGATGGCATAGACCACCGAAAGCAACCCGCATGCGATAACGCCAAACAATATGGTCATTTCGCTCTGTCCTCCTTGGAGGCTCCGGGGTCCTCTCCCCGCAGCCGAAAAGCGCCCGCTCCCCCTTGCCTCCTCACAAGCCGGGAGCCGACGCGCGGCCAGAGTGCGTTTGCGAATCGGTTGCGTCAAGTCGCCGCACTGCGGCAAGCGCTTCTAAAAAACGGATTTTTCGAGGCGGCCCGATGCGAACCGATTAGACGGCCGCGCGGCGCGTGCGCAAAAGCAGGAGCAGCACCAGAACGAGGCTGACGCCGGCGATGGGCCAGAACATCAGGTTGATCGTCTGCCAGCCATAGGTGTTGAACACCTTGCCGGAGGAGAAGGAGGCGAGCGCCACGGCCCCGAAGAGGATGATGTCGTGGAAACCTTGCACCTTGTCGGCCTCGTGCGGGCGATAGCTGGAGGCGACGATGGCGGTGGCGCCGATGAAGCCGAAGTTCCAGCCGATGCCGAGCAGGATGAGCGCGCCCCAGAAATTCCACAGCGCGATGCCCGTATGCGCGACGGCGGCGCAGGCCATGAGGATGATCAGGCCGGCGGCGACCACCTTCTCCGTGCCGAAGCGCTGGATCAGCATGCCGGTGAAGAAGCTCGGCCCGAACATGGCGAGCACATGCCACTGGATGCCGAGCGTCGCCATTTCCGGCGAGAAGCCGCAGCCGATGACCATGGCGAGCGGCGCGCCGGTCATCATGAAGGTCATCAGCGCATAGGAGGAAATGCCGCAGACCATGCCCGTCAGGAAGCGCTGGGTCAGCACGATCTCGCGCAGCGGCCGCACCGGCGCGCCGCTGGCGACGCCCGCCGCCTTGTGGTCGGGCAGGCGCAGCAGGAAGAACAGGACGATGGCAAGGCCGCAGAGCGGCGCGAGCGCCACGAAGGCACCGGCGAAGAGCACGGGTTCGAACAGGTCCTTGGTGAGGATGACGACCTGCGGGCCGAGGATTGCCGAGATGACGCCGCCGGCGAGGATCCAGGAAATGGCGCGCGGCTTGTAGAACGAGGGCGAAGCATCGGCCGCGGCGAAGCGGATCTTCTGCGCGAAGCCGCTGGAAATGCCGACGAGCATGAAGCCGAGGGCGAAGAGCCAGAAATCGCCGCGGAAGAGCGCGATGGCCGCGATCAGCCCGCCGCTCGCCCCGACCAGCGCGCCGACGACGAAGCCATGGGCGCGCCCGAGCAGGCGCGCGGCGATGGCGACGAGCACGGCGCCGAGCGCCACGCCGATATTGAAGCCGGTGAGCGGGGCGGTCGCCAGCGACTTGTCCGCGCCGAGCAGGTTGTAGCCGGCAAGGCCGCCGACGGAGAAGACGATGGGGCCGGACGAGGCGAGCAGCGCCTGCGCGAACATCAGCAGGAAGACGTTGCGGCGCGCGGCCGACAGTTCCCGTTCAAGACCTTCGACCGTACCGACGCTCATCGTGCCTGCCGTTTACTTGCGTGTATCCGTGCGAACCTGCCGGGCGATACGGTCGAGAACCGCGTTCACCAGCTTCGGTTCCTCGTCCTCGAAGAACGCCTTGGCGATCTCGACATATTCCGTGACGATCACGGCGACCGGCACGTCCTTGCGCTCGCGCAGCTCGAAGGTGCCGGCACGCAGGATGGCGCGGACGGTCGAATCGAGGCGGGACAGCGCCCAGTCGTCCTGCAGCGCCGCGCCGATCAGCGGATCGAGCTGGCGCTGGTCGCGCACGACGCCCGAGACGATGGAGCGGAACCAGGAGGGATCCGCCTTCAGATAGGTGTCGCCGTCGAGTTCCTGGCCGAGGCGGTGCGCCTCGTATTCGGCGACGATCTCCAGCACGCCGGTGCCGCCGATATCCATCTGGTAGAGCGCCTGCACGGCGGCGAGGCGCGCCGCGCCGCGCTGGTTGGCCGGCTTCACCGGCTGCTGGTTCTTCTCGGTCGTCACTGTTCGCCGCCCAGTTTCTTCTTCAGCTCGATCATGGTCAGCGCCGCGCGGGCCGCAAAGCCGCCCTTGTCGCCTTCCGAGCGGCGGGCGCGCGCCCAGCCCTGCTCGTCGTTCTCGACCGTCAGGATGCCGTTGCCGATGGGAAGGGCCTCGCTGACGGAGAGGTCCATCAGCGCGCGGCTCGATTCGTTGGCAACGATGTCGAAATGGTAGGTCTCGCCACGGATGACCATGCCGAGCGCGACGAAGCCGTCATACCAGGTGCCGGCATTTTCCATGCCGTCGAGCGCCATGGAGATGGCGGCCGGGATTTCGAGCGCGCCCATGACGGTCACGATGTCGTAGGTCGCGCCGGCCGCGTCTAGCGCGTGCTTGGCGCCGTCGAGCATCGCATCGGCCATGTCGTCGTAGAAGCGGGCCTCGACGATGAGGAGATGGGGTTTATCGGTGTTGGCCATGAATCACCTGAAAATTGGAAGCAGGCCACGCAATTGCGGGCAGAAGCGGCGGTCAAACCACGACGGACGGGGCTTGGCAAGCGTTTTCCGCCCCCTGCGGCGTTTTCCGCCCTCCCCGCAGGTCCCGCCCTTCGGGGACGGAACCGTCGACTACCGGGAAGACAAGCCCGGCGCCTGAGATCAGGCGACGAGCGACACGCGATTGCGGCCGGCTCGCTTGGCCTCGTAGAGCGCCTTGTCGGCATTGCTGAGGAGGGAATCGAAGCTTACGGATTCCGCGTTTCCGAAGGCGATGCCGGCGCTCACGGTGCAGCTTATGGAGCGGCCGCCGATGGGGATCAGCTTGGCGGCGAAATCGGCGCGGATGCGTTCGGCGATGTGCTGCGCCCGGTGCGGCAGGGTGCGGTCCAGCACTACGACGAACTCCTCCCCGCCCAGGCGGGCGACACAGGCCGTCGCGCCGCAGGCCTCGCGCAGGACCGCGGCGAAGGCCTTCAGCACCGCATCGCCGGCCGCATGGCCGTGGCGGTCGTTGACCGATTTGAAGCTGTCGAGGTCGAAGGCGATGGCCGCCCGGTGCGCGCCGACCGCCTCCTCGCCGTAACGGTCGAAGAGCGCACGGCGGTTGAGAAGGCCCGTCAGCGCATCCGTATTGGCGGCGTGCTGGTGATTGCGGGCGACGCGCCATTGGTTGAGCGCCAGCGACATGGCGCCGATGCCGCTGATGCCCATGATCGCCACGACGAGATTGAGGTTTTCCGCCCAGTTGTCGGGCGCATGGCCGAGCACCATGCGGCCATCGTGAATGAGCACGCCGGCGCAGAGAACGAAGGACAGCGCCGTCAGCAGGTAGAGGATGACCATGCCGGTGAGCGGCAGCGGCGCCTCGACCCGGCCGTACCAATATTCGCCGGCGGTCGCGACGAGGGCGACGGCGATCAACAGGTTGAGCGCGACGAAGCCCGCGCCGTCATAGCCGGCCACCAGCCAGGGCAGCGCGATGGCAGAGCTCACCAGGAAAGCGACGACGATGCGGCCGCGCCCGCGCCGGCCCGTGCGGAAACGGTAGGCCGCGCCGTAGATGAAGGCGAAGCCGAGGAACTGGAGCGCAAAGGCAAGGCACCCGATCCGGAAATCGGGATTGCCGACATAGATGCTGTAGACGACGACGGCCGGAACGATGCAGCCGATGCCGACGGACCAGGAGAGGAGGAAGCGCTCCACACGGGCGGACATCCAGGTGGCGAACAGGGTGGCGGAAAGGCAGAAGCCTGCAAGCCCGATAGCCAGGAGGAGAGTGTTATAGTCCGGCGTCATGCACGAGCGTCCCCAGGTCCGATGCCACACCCTAGGAGGGCAGAGGTATCGATATCGTTACCTCGGGGAAGGCTCGCCGGCGAATTCCTGTGCCGTTTCGCAACGAACCTGGAGATTGTAACGCCATCGTCACGCCCGGATACAACCGGAGGCAAACCTTGTTGCCCGTCCGCCGGCCTTTTACCGGCGGGGACGAGCCCCATGCGCCTGCTTCGGAAGTTTCTCTCCTACGCCTTCGGCGCAGGGAATTCCGCGAGCCGCGCGGCGTAGCGCGCCATGGTATCGACCTCGAAATTGACGAAGTCGCCGGCCTTGCGCTCGCCCCAGGTGGTGACCTCCAGCGTGTGGCGGATGAGGAGCACGTCGAAGACCGCGCCGTCGACCGCATTGACGGTGAGCGAGGTGCCGTCGAGCGCGACGGAGCCCTTCGGGGCGACGAAGCGTTCCAGCCCTTCGGGCGCGCGGATGCGGAAGCGGGTGGCGTCGCCCTCCGCCTCGACGGAGAGGATTTCGGCCTTGCCGTCGACATGGCCGGAGACGATGTGGCCGCCGAGTTCGTCGCCGATCTTCAGGGAGCGTTCGAGGTTGATGCGCGTTCCGGCCGTCCAGGAGCCGATGGTCGTCAGCCGCAGCGCCTCTTCCCAGGCCTCGACCTCGAACCAGCGGGCATTCGCGCCTTCCTCCGGCAGTGCGGTCACCGTGAGGCAGGTGCCGGAATGGGCGATGGAGGCGCCCATGTCGATGGTGGCGGGGTCGTAGCTCGTGCGCACGCGCAGGCGGACGCCCTCGTTCATGGGCTCGATCTTCTCGACCGTTCCGATATCCGTGACAATGCCGGTAAACATCAATCGTCTCTTTCGTATTCTTGCAGGACATCCGCGCCGTAGCGCGCCGTGTGGCGAAGCGAGAAGCCATCCGGCATCCGCCCGGACACAAATGGGGATGCGACCCCGCCCTTGCCAATGGCATCGGGGCCGGTAAAGAGCAGGATGCGGTCGACGAGGCCGGCATCGAGGAAGGACGTGGCCGTGCGCGCGCCGCCTTCCACCAGCAGCGAGGAGATGCCGCGCGTCGCCAGCGCCGTCAACAGGGCATCGAGCTTGCGCGGATCACAGATCAGCACCTCGACGCCGAGCGCCTCCAGCGCCGCCTGGCGCGCAAGGAACGCAGGATCGTCCCTGCGGTCCCTTTCCGTCACGGCGATGACCGGTACCGTTTGCGCCGTCTGCGCCAGCCTCGAGGCCGGCGGCAGTTCCAGCCGCGGATCGAGCACGATGCGCACCGGCGAGCGGGCCTCAAGACCCGGCAGGCGGCAAGTGAGCTCTGGATCGTCGGCGAGCGCCGTGCCGATGCCGATAAGGATCGCATCCGTCTCGGCGCGCAGCACATGCACCTGACCGCGCGACACCGGGCCGGTGATCGCCACCTGCCCTTCGCCCAGCCGGCCGAGCATGCCGTCGGCCGAAACGGCAAGTTTCAGAGTCACATAGGGCTGCTTTTTCGTCTGCCGATTCAGGTAGGCGGCAAGGGCCTCCCGGCCCGCGTCCTCCAGGACGCCGGTCTCCACCGCGATGCCGGCATCGCGCAGCATGGCAAGTCCCCTGCCCGCGACGCGCTCGTCCGGGTCCGTCACCGACACGACGACGCGGGCGATTCCGGCGGCGATCAGCGCCTCGGAGCACGGCGGCGTCTTGCCGTGGTGGGAGCAGGGCTCGAGGGTGACATAGGCCGTCGCGCCGCGCGCCGCCGCGCCCGCCTCGGAAAGCGCCTGCGTTTCCGCATGGGGCCTGCCGCCCGGCGCGGTGACGGCCGAACCGACGACCACGCCATCCCTGACGATCAGGCAGGCGACGGAGGGATTGGTAGAGGTCAGGCCGAGGTTGCGGCGGCAGAGGCGGATCGCCGCCGCCATGAAACGTTTATCTTCCGCCTGGGAAGACATCTAGCCGTCAGCGCCCGGATCCCGGGCGATCTTGGCGGCGACTTCGGCGAGGATCTTCTCGAAGTCGTCGACATGGGAGAAGTCGCGGTAGACCGAAGCGTAGCGCACGAAGCCGACGTCATCGAGCGCCTTCAGCGCCTCCAGCACCTGGAGACCGATTTCTTCCGAGGCGATTTCCGTCTCGCCGGAACTTTCGAGCCGGCGGACGATACCCGAGACCGCGCGTTCGATGCGATCCCGGTCGACGGGCCGCTTGCGAAGCGCGATCTCGAAGGATTTCAACAGCTTGTCGCGGTCGAAGGGGGCCTTGCGACCCGTCTTCTTGACGACCATCAGGTCCCGCAGCTGCACCCGCTCGAAGGTCGTGAACCGACCGCCGCAATCCGGGCAGATGCGCCGGCGGCGAATGGCGGCCCCGTCCTCTGCGGGACGGGAGTCCTTCACCTGCGTATCTTCCGAACCGCAATAGGGGCAGCGCATTCCCTGATCCTGCTTACATGTAGGGGTACATCGGGAAGCGGCCCGTCAGCGCGACGACCTTCTCCCGAACGGCGGCTTCGACACCCGCATTGCCCTCGTCGGAATTGGCGACCTTGAGGCCGTCGAGAACCTCGACGATCAGGTTGCCGATTTCCTTGAACTCGGCTTCCTTGAAGCCGCGGGTCGTGCCGGCCGGCGTGCCGAGGCGGACGCCCGAGGTGACGAAGGGCTTTTCGGGGTCGAACGGGATGCCGTTCTTGTTGCAGGTGACATAGGCGCGGCCGAGAGCCGCTTCCGCCCGCTTGCCGGTCGCGTTCTTCTTGCGAAGGTCGACGAGCATCAGGTGGTTGTCCGTGCCGCCCGAAACGATGTCGAGGCCGCCGGCCTTCAGCGTCTCGGCGAGCGTCTTGGCATTCTTGACGACCTGCGCGGCATATTCCTTGAATTCCGGCTGCAGCGCCTCGCCGAAGGCGACGGCCTTGGCGGCGATGATGTGCATGAGCGGGCCGCCCTGCAGGCCCGGGAAGACGGCCGAGTTGATCTTCTTGGCGATGTCCTCGTCGTTCGTCAGCACGACGCCGCCGCGCGGGCCGCGGAGCGACTTGTGCGTGGTGGTGGTCGCGACGTGGCAATGCGGGAACGGCGACGGGTGCTGGCCACCGGCGACGAGGCCTGCGATGTGCGCCATGTCGACCATGAGATACGCGCCGACTTCATCGGCGATCTCACGGAAGCGCTTCCAGTCCCAGATGCGGGAGTAAGCGGTGCCGCCGGCGATGATGAGCTTCGGCTTGTTCTTGCGGGCCTTCTCGGCGACGTCGTCCATGTCGAGCAGGTTGTCGCCCTCACGCACGCCGTAGGACACGACGTTGAACCACTTGCCGGACATGTTGACCGGCGAGCCGTGCGTCAGGTGGCCGCCCGAATTGAGATCGAGGCCCATGAAGGTGTCGCCCGGCTGGAGCAGCGCGAGGAAGACGGCCTGGTTCATCTGCGAGCCGGAATTCGGCTGAACGTTGGCGAAGTTGACGCCGAACAGCTTCTTGGCGCGCTCGATGGCGAGTTCTTCGGCGATATCGACGAACTGGCAGCCGCCGTAGTAGCGCTTGCCCGGATAGCCTTCGGCATACTTGTTCGTCATGATCGAGCCCTGGGCTTCGAGCACGGCGCGCGAGACGATGTTCTCCGAGGCGATCAGCTCGATCTCATGGCGCTGGCGACCGAGTTCCTTCTGGATGGAGCCGAAGATCTCCGGATCGGTATCGGCAAGGGAACGCGTGAAGAAAACGTCGGTGGCGGAAGACTGGCTCATCCTCGAGGCTCCTTAAGGGTGGGTGGCACGGTGTTTAACGTCCTCGCATGGCAAGGGCAATATCCGCTCCACGGTTTGCGCCATTTCCGCGCGTCTTATGGGATAAAAACGACAGACGGCAGAAAGCCGGAAGGTAAAAGGCCCCGCGTTCCAAAGGAAAGCGGGGCCTTCGAAAAGTCAGACAAATAGCCTTATTGCGGCAGCAGGTCGTCGTCCGGGGAGCCGGCCGGCTTTTCCATGCCGTAGCCGGTCTGGAGGGCGAGTTCGGTGGCGCCGTCCATCTGGTAGATGTCGTCGCGGAACTGCACGACGCGGTCGCGGGCCGACCAGGCGGTGATGTAGACGAAGTAGACCGGAACCTCGATGGCCAGCTTGATCGGCGTGTTGACGCGATCGTTGATGACCTTCTCGATCTGCTGGCGCGACCAGCCGGGCGTGTCGCGCAGCAGCCAGGTGATGAGGTCGCGAACGTTCTGCACGCGCACGCAGCCGGACGATTCGAAGCGCATCAGCTTGTTGAACAGGCCCTGCTGGGGCGTGTCGTGCATGTATTCGTTGTTGGTGTTGTGGAAGTTGATCTTGGTCGACGCCATGGCGTTGATCTTGCCCGGATCCTGACGGAACATCAGGTTCGGCGCCTTGTCGGCGAACCAGTCCACGGTCTCCGGCGCGACCTCGCGGCCGCTGCCGTCGATCAGGCGGATGTTGTTGCGCTTGAGATAAGTCGGATCCTTGCGCATCAGCGGCACGATGTCCTTCTCGACGATCGAGCGCGGCGCGGTCCAATAGGGATTGAGGGTGACGTCGTAGATCTTCGAATTGAGGATATGCGTCGGGCGGCTGGCGCGGCCGACGACGGCGACGTGGCGCAGGACGACGCGCCCGTCCTCCACCGCCTCGACGGAGGCGGCCGGAATGTTCACCATCACGTAGCGCTGGCCGAGATCGCCGGACATGGTCTGCAGGCGCACGAGGTTGGTGTTGAGCTGGTTGAGGCGCGTGGTCGCCGGCACGTTCATGGCCTTCAGCGAGAACTCGCCGAGCACGCCGTCCTGCGGCAGGCCGTGGCGGGCCTGGAAGCGCTTCACCGCGCCGTCGACATAGGAATCGAAGGCGTTGGAGATGCCCGCCTCGCGCGGCAGGTCGCCGGAGATCATCAGGCGCTGGCGCAGGGTCTGGACGCCGGGATCGACCACGCCGAGCTGCAGCTTCTGGGACGAGGAGACTTCCGGCCAGCCGCCGGCGGATACGATCTGCTGGTAATCGGCGATCGCCTGCTGGATGTTCGGCACGGCGCCGGGGCCGAGGATAGGATTGTTCGAGGCGACGGCGTCGGCGCTGCGCGAGGCCTTGGCGTCGAACTGGTCGTCCCAGTTGCCGCGGCGCGATGCATCCAGAACGTCGTCCATCGCCGACTGGGCAAACGCGGGCGCCGCAAGGGCGGCTGCGCCGAAGGTTGCGGCCGAACGCAGGAATGCGCGGCGCGAGAACACATCAAATCCGGTTTTGCGAGACATCTATCCTACCATCTCCTGAGACGCCACATCGAGCGGCGAGGTGCACGCGGCACGGGGGACCGAAGGGTCCATACCCGATGCAGCTACCACGAACAGGGTTAACAAACGCAAACCGGCCCTGCCGTCCGCGCATACCTGAGCCCGTCGTCCGGGTGTCACAGCAATATGGCCAATTCGTGTCTCGGGGGCCGCGGGCCGACGGCAAACGAAAACGTGAAAAGCCGGACGCGCAGGGAACGCGGCCGGCTTTCGGAGGAGGTCGGAAAGAACGCCCGGGGATTACAGGCGATAGAGGATCGAGTCGTTCCAGAAGCGGTCGAGGCGCTGGAGCAGCTTGTTCATCTGATTGAATTCGCTTTCGCCGATGCCGCCGACCTTCTGGATCGAGCCGATATGGCGCTCATAGAGCTTGGCGACGGTCTCGGCGACTTCCTGGCCGGTTTCCGTCAGGCTGATGCGGACCGAGCGGCGGTCGATGCGCGAGCGCTGGTGGTTGATGAAGCCGAGATCGACCAGCTTCTTGACGTTATAGGAGACGTTCGAGCCGAGATAGTAGCCACGCGAGCGCAGCTCGCCGGCGGTCAGCTCGGAATTGCCGATATTGAAGAGGAGCAGCGCCTGGACGGCGTTGACGTCGGAGCGACCGGCGCGGTCGAATTCGTCCTTGATGACATCGAGCAGGCGACGGTGCAGGCGCTCGACGAGGTGAAGGGATTCCAGATAGAGGTTGCGGATCGCATCTTCCTGCGGATCGACGACCGGGGCCTGCTGCGGCTTCATCTTGGTGTTCATGGTTCTCTGCCTCACTGTTTTGTTTGGCGGTGTGGTTTGTTTTCCCGCCTTGAGTGAGAACCTAGCGAATGCATCTAAAATTCTACTTAAACCGCAGCCTTAACAGCGCCTTACCGGAAAGCGACCCTGTCTCAGGGTGAATCAGTTCTTACCGTGCGGGCCTGGCGGCGGCGCTGGATGAAGAGCGCGGCGCGGAAAAGCAGGAACATGACGGCCACCGCGACATGCATGATGACCAGCAGCCGGTTGATGCCGAAGATGGAGGGATAGACCTCGTGCATGGTGATCTCCGTCGCCGCGGCGATCAGCCAGATCACAGGCCCCCAGGAGACGAGCAGCCAGAGGCCGACGGCCGCGACGGGGAAGAGCACGGCAAGCGCCGTCGAGGCGGCCTTCCAGGCCGGCGGCAGCAGATCGAACCGCCCTTTCCCGTCGAGGGAGAAGCCCGTCAGCATGGCCCAGTATTGCAGCGCGAACCACAGCGAGGCCACCGCCACCAGCCGCAGGAACAGCGCGAACAGCGTCTCGGTCAGGCTCGGTCTTGGGCCCTTGGCAGAATCAGCAACCATGGAGCGGACAGTAAGGGCAAGCACCGCCGGCATAAAGCCTGCAAAACGCGTCATGCACGGCCATATGCCGCATGCTCCCCTCCCCGCTTGCGATTTGATTGACGCGGACGGCGTGATAAGACGCGCCAAACGGACCAGCAAGGAAATGACATCATGACCGGCAGCAGGAACATCGTCGACGAAATCACCGGCCACCGCCGCATGCGGCGGAACCGGAAGGCCGACTGGACCCGCCGGCTCGTGCAGGAGAATCGCCTGACGGTGGACGATCTCATCTGGCCGGTCTTCGTGGTGCCGGGCACGAATGTCGTGGATCCCGTCGCGGCGATGCCCGGCGTCAACCGCATGAGCGTCGACAGGCTCGTGGAAGCCGCCAGGGAAGCCGCCGACCTCGGCATCCCCGCCATCGCCACCTTCCCCAACATCGACATGAACCTGCGCGACGAGACGGGCTCGCACAGCCTTGCGGCCGACAACCTCATCAACGAGGCGACGCGGGCCATCAAGAAGGCCGTGCCGAATATCGGCGTCATCACCGACGTCGCGCTCGATCCCTTCACCAGCCACGGCCATGACGGCGTGCTGCGCGGCGACGTGATCGTCAACGACGAGACGGTCGAGTTGGTCGCGCGGGCCGCCGTGATCCAGGCCGATGCCGGCTCCGACATCATCGCGCCGTCCGAGATGATGGACGGGCGCATCGGCGCGATCCGCCGCGCGCTCGACGCGGCGGGCCACCAGAATGTCGGCATCATGGCCTATGCGACGAAGTTCGCCTCGGCCTTCTACGGCCCCTACCGCGACGCCATCGGCACCGGCGGCCTGCTGAAGGGCGACAAGAAGACCTATTACATCGACCCCGCCAACGGCACCGAGGCGATGCGCGACGCCGCGCTCGACGTCGAGGAAGGCGCGGACATGATGATGGTCAAGCCGGGCCTGCCCTATCTCGACATCTGCTGGCGCATGAAGGAGGCGTTCGGCCTGCCGGTCTTCGCCTACCAGGTCTCGGGCGAGTACAGCCAGATCAAGGCCGCGGCGCTGAACGGCTGGATCGACGGCGAGCGCGTCATGCTCGAAACCCTGCTCGCCTTCAAGCGTGCCGGCTGCGACGGCATCCTCACCTATTTCGCGATGGACGTGGCGCGGCATCTTTCGCGCGGCTGTTGAAGCCTGCCCCTCACCCGCCTGCCGGCACCTTCTTCCGGCAAGCGGGGCGAAGGAAAGGATGCAAGGCCTCTTTCCAACCACCGGCTTTCCCGACCGGAAAGGTCCGCCCCTTGCGCCTTCTTCCGGCCTGCGGCGAGAAGGTTGCGGCAGCGGGATGAGGCAGCACCGCTTTCCCGTTGTTTTCCCCGTAAGCATCCCCATATGAAGGGCATGTTCCATTCGGGAGACAGGCAGATGAGCGCTGATTTCAACGAGACGCGGGTTCCGACGACGGACTGGCAGGCCTATCGTGGCGTGCTGTCGCGCCGGGTGTTCGCGTTCCTGATCGACTATGCGATCATCGCGCTCCTCTGGATTCCGGCCGCCGTCGTGGTTTTCTTCCTCGGCATCCTGACCTTCGGCCTCGGCTTCTTCCTTTATCCCTCACTCTTCGTCATCGTCGCCATGCTCTATTTCGGCCTGACGATGGGCGGCCCGAGCCAGGCGAGCGCCGGCATGAACGTCATGGGCCTCGCACTCGCGCGCGTCGACGGCCGGCCGGTCGACTTCCTGACGGCGGTCGTCCATCTCGTGCTGTTCTGGATCGGCAATGCGCTGCTGACGCCGTTCATCGTGCTCGTCGGCCTCTTCACCGACCGCGGCCGCCTGCTGCACGACCTGCTGCTCGGCACCGTGATGGTCCGCCGCGACCGTTACTGAGCGACCCGGCTCGACCCGAGCTGCAGGCCCCATCATCCGCAACGGCTTTCCCCATGGCGATTGCAGGGGGGAAGGGCCGCGCGGCAGTTGACCTTTTTCCGAACTACGCCATGGTATTGGCATAGAAGTGTCACACGGCGACGGAGTCGCTTCACGGCAAATGAACACGCAGGCAACATCCTCTCCGCAGTTCTATCTCACCGCCCCGGCGGCTTGCCCCTACCTGCCGCAGGAGATGGAGAGAAAGGTGTTCACCCACCTCGTGGGCGAGCGCGCGCCGGAGCTGAACGATCTTCTCACCCAGGGCGGCTTCCGCCGCTCGCAGAACATCGCCTATCGCCCGGCCTGCGAATCCTGCCGCGCCTGCATTTCCGTGCGCATCCTCGTCAACGAATTCGCGCCGCGCCGCACCATGCGGCGGGTGCTGGCCGCCAATGGCGACATCGTCTCGCGCGAATATCCGGCCGAGCCTTCCAGCGAGCAATATTCGCTCTTCCGCCACTATCTCGACGCCCGCCACCAGAAGGGCGGCATGTCGGACATGTCGGTGCTCGACTATGCGATGATGGTGGAGGACACGCATGTCCACACCAAGGTCATCGAATACCGCCTGCGCGAGGAAGGCGCCGGCCTCAAGGAACGGCCGCAGGGCGAGCTCCTCGCCGTGGCGCTGACCGACCGCATGGGCGACGGCCTTTCCATGGTCTATTCCTTCTACAATCCGGAACTGACCCACCGCTCGCTCGGCACCTTCATGATCCTCGACCATATCCGCCGCGCCAGGGCGCTCGGCCTGCCGCACGTCTATCTCGGCTACTGGGTGAAGGGATCGCGGAAGATGGACTATAAAACAAAGTTTCTGCCGCAGGAGCACCTGATGCCGCGCGGCTGGGAGCGCTACGATGGAGACGATGCCGCTCCCTGAAGCATTTCCGGTGACCTCCCGTTCGGCGCAAATGCCCGCGCTTTTGTTTTAACCGCATCATCCGGTGCGTGGCGATGCCGTCTCCGGACGCACTTTTTTCAAATTCGGTCCTGCCGTGCCCTCAGCCAACGATCCCGCCCTGCACCGCAAGGGCCTCCTCATCACCGCCATCGGCGGCCTTGCGCTTTCCTTCGACATCCCGCTGATCCGCTCGGCCCATGGCGAGTTCTGGTCCCTGCTGGTGCTGCGCAACCTTTCCGTCTTCCTGATGGCCATCGTCCTGTGGGCGGGGCTGAACGTCGTACTTGGCCGGAAGACCGCCCTCGTGCCCGGCCGCAAGGGCCTGCTGGTCACCCTCTTCTACGGCGTCAACTCGCTGACCTTCATGCTCGCCGTCTTCAATACGACGACGGCAAATGTCGTGTTCATCCTCGCCTTCACATCGATGTTTGCCGCTATCCTTTCCTGGATATTCCTCGGGGAGCGGCCGGGCAACGCCACGCTGCTGACCATGGCGGCCATGGTCTTCGGCGTCATCCTCATCGTGCATGACGGCCTTGCCAGCGGCAATCTCTTTGGCGACGCGATGGCCGCCTGTTCCGCGCTGGTGCTGGCATGCGCCCTGACGCTCAGCCGCAGCAGCAGCGCCGGCATGGGCTTCGTGCCGCTGATCGCCTCCGCCACGTCGGGCGTCGTCGGCCTGTTCCTTCTGCCCGCAGGCGGCCTCGTCGTCGCGGACCCCGTCTATATCCTCCTCAACGGCCTCGTCCTGTTGCCCCTCGCCTACTGGTGCCTCGCAACGGGCCCGCGCTACCTTCCCGCACCTGAAGTAGGCATGTTCTATCTCATGGAAACGGTGCTCGCGCCCATCTGGGTCTGGATCGTCTTCGCCGAGACGCCCACCACCCACACCCTCGTCGGCGGCTCCATCCTCATCCTCGCCCTCCTCGCCCATTCGCTCTGGCAGATGCGCTCAAAGGCGCGGGGCGCCAAAACAGGCGACGCGGCGGCGGAGTTTCCGTTCGCGGGATAAACGTATTATACTTCCGGAAGTACAAGTGCCGCGGACAGAAAGCGATGACGCAAAGCGAAGAAAAACGCACCGCTCCACCGCCGGCTAGTGATGAAGATATCGAACGGCAATTGAAGGCCGCTCGCATCATAATGGAAAAATACGAGAGCGTGCTTCGCGAACTTGCGAAGCATTGAGGCGCTTCCTGCGCGACGTCAGCGTCCCCTACGCCGGGTGATCAGCCGCTGAACTTGCCGCTGCGCGGGAAGCCCTTCGGCACCGTGCGGCCGGCGGTGGCGCGGTCGGCGAGCCATTCGGCAAGCTCTTCCTTCGTGCGCACGAAGTTGCGGCCGGCGCTGTCGTCCCAGGAAAGCCCCTCTTCGATGGCGAAGCAGCGGATGTCGGAGACGCCGCCGTCCTTGTAGCGCTGCAGGCGAACGCCCTTGCCGCGTGCCATTTCGGGCAGCTGCGCCAGCGGGAAGATCAGCATCTTGCGGTTCTCACCGACGACGGCGACATGGTCGCCGCGCACCGGCACGACCAGCTTGGCCTCGTCCGGCATGCCGACATTCATTACCTGCTTGCCCTTGCGGGTATTGGCGACCATCTCGGTTTCCGCAACGACGAAGCCGTTGCCCGCCTGCGAGGCGACGATGACCTTCCGCGCCGGATCGTGCACGAAGGCGGTCAACACGTCCTGGTCGTTCTCCATGTCGACCATGATGCGCAGCGGCTCGCCGTGGCCGCGCCCACCCGGCAGCTTGTCGGCGCCGAGGGTGTAGACCTTGCCGCCGGTCGTCATGATCAGCACCTTGTCCGTCGTCTGCGCCGGGAAGGCCACCTTCAGCGCGTCGCCTTCCTTGAACTGGAGACCGGACGTATCGGCGATATGGCCCTTCAGCGCGCGGATCCAGCCCTTCTCCGAGATGACGACCGTGACCGGCTCCTTCTCGATCATGGCCTGCTGGATCGCCTCGATATCGGCTTCCGGGGCGCTGGCGAACTGGGTGCGGCGGCGGCCGAGCTCGGTCGCCTTGGCGAATTTCTTGCGGACCTCGCCGATTTCCCAGGCGACGGTCTGCCATTGCTTCTCGTCGGAGGCGAGCAGCGCCTCGATCTCCGCCTTCTCCTTCGACAGGTTGTCGAATTCGGTGCGGATCTCGAATTCCTCGAGCTTGCGCAGCGAGCGCAGGCGCATGTTGAGGATCGCTTCGGCCTGCACGTCCGTCAGCGAGAAGGTCTCCATCAAGGAAACCTTCGGCTCGTCCTCCTCGCGGATGATGCGGATCACCTCATCGAGATTGAGATACGCGACGAGGTAGCCGCCGAGGATTTCGAGGCGCCGGTCGATAGCGGCGAGGCGGTGGCGTGAACGGCGCTGGAGCACCTCGCGACGGTGGGCCAGCCACTCGACCAGCACGTCCTTGAGGCCCATGACCTTCGGCACGCGCCCCATCGAGAGCACGTTCATGTTGAGCGGGATGCGGCTTTCGAGCTCGGAGAGCTTGAAGAGCGATTCCATCAGGATCGTCGGATCGACGGTGCGGCTCTTCGGCACCAGCACGATACGCACGTCCTCGGCCGATTCGTCGCGGATATCCTCCAGCAGCGGAAGCTTGCGGGCGAGAAGCAGCTCGGCGATCTTCTCGATCAGGCGCGACTTCTGCACCTGGTAGGGGATTTCGGTGACGACGATCTGGTAGCCGCCGCGACCGAGGTCTTCCGTCTCCCATTTCGAGCGCACGCGAAAACCGCCGCGGCCCGTCTTGTAGGCCTCGATGATGCTTTCGCGGCTGTCGATGATGATGCCGCCGGTGGGCAGGTCCGGGCCCTGCACGAACTCGACCAGCTTCTCCACATCCGCATCGGGATTGCGAATGAGATGCAGCGCCGCGTCGCACAGTTCATGGACATTGTGCGAGGGAATGGAGGTCGCCATGCCGACGGCGATGCCGGAGGACCCGTTCGCGAGAAGATTCGGGAAGGCGCCCGGCAGGACGATGGGTTCCTCGTCCTCCTCGTTGTAGGTCGGGCGGAAGTCGACGGCGTCCTGGTCGATACCCTCGAGAAGCAGCGTCGCGACCTCGGTCATCCGCGCTTCGGTGTATCGGTAGGCGGCGGCGTTGTCGCCGTCGATATTGCCGAAATTGCCCTGCCCGTCGACGATGGGATAGCGCTGCGAGAAATCCTGCGCGAGGCGCACCAGTGCGTCGTAGACCGACTGGTCGCCGTGCGGGTGGAACTTACCGATGACGTCGCCGACGATACGCGCGCATTTCTTGAAGGAGGAATTGGACCTGAGGCCCATTTCGCTCATCGCGTGGATGATGCGGCGATGGACCGGCTTCAGGCCGTCGCGCACATCCGGCAGCGCGCGCTGGGTGATGGTCGACAGCGCATAGGCAAGGTAGCGCTCTTCCAGCGCCGCCTTGAGGTCGACCGGCAGGATGTTGTCGTCTCCGCCATCCGGCGGCAAAGTGTTTTGTCCCATGGGTCTTGACTATCCCTTCGGCCGATTCGCGGCAAGGAATCCGGGCAACCGGGCTGTGGATAGCAGTTTGTAAAGCTTCTTTGAAATCCTTCCCCAGGCTTGAGAATTCCATGGAAAGTCCCGGCGGCATGAATATATTTGCGGCACCGCCCGTATAGGAGCGGTAACGGCAAGGCAGCCGTCCAAGAAATCCAGAAAGAGAGCCTATCCATGATGCGCACCTCCCATTTCCGCACCCTCCTCGCCGGCGCAGCGCTCGCCTCCCTGGCAAGCCCCGCCTTCGCGCTCGATGGCGCGGACCTGCTGGCCAAGCTGAATGCTACCTATGCCACCAGCGGCGTATCCATCAGCTCTTCGAACATTGCCGCCGACGGTTCCACCGTGACGCTGGAAGGCGCCGAGCTGAAGGCTACGGGCAATGAAACCCCGATCAAGCTCGGCACGGTCACGATGGCCGGCGTCGAGGAAGACGGCGACGGCGGCTACAAGATCGAGACCGTTTCCTTCGAGGACGTCAACGTCACCGAGGACGAGACGACCGTCACGGCCAAGGACATCGCGCTCAACGGCGTCTCGGTTCCCGGCAAGGTCGTTCCCGGCACGCTGGAATCGCTGCTGATGTACGAATCGGCGACGGCCGGCCCGGTCAGCGTCACCGCCAAGGGCAAGGAAGTCTTCTCCATGTCCGGCGCGGAAGCCAATATCAACCGCATGGACGGCGATGCCGGCCTCGAATTCGACGCCACGCTCTCCGACCTCAAGGCCGACCTGACGGGTGTCGAGGACGCCAAGACCAAGGACGCGCTCGACAAGCTCGGCATCCACTCGCTGGATGGCAAGGTCTCCATGTCCGGGAGCTGGGAACTGGCAAGCGGCAAGCTGGCCGTCGACGAATATGCCTTCGATTTCAAGGATGTCGGCCGCCTCAACATCACGCTTGCCTTCTCCGGCTACACGCTGGACTTCCTGAAGAACCTGCAGGAAGCCATGAAGACGGCGGAAGCCAACGCGAACAAGGAAGAGGCGAACGCCGCCATGGGCATGGCCATGATGGGCCTCGTCCAGCAGCTCACCTTCAACAGCGCCTCGATCTCCTTCGACGACGCGTCCATCACCAAGAAGCTGCTCGACTACGCCGGCAGCGAACAGGGTGTGACGGGCGACCAGATGGCGCAGTCCCTGAAGGGTCTCGTTCCGATCATGATCGCGCAGCTCAACATGCCCGACCTGCAGAACCAGATCTCGGCTGCCGTCAACACCTATCTCGACGACCCGAAGAGCCTGAAGATCAGCGCCGAGCCGAAGGAACCGGTGCCGTTCCCGATGATCATGGGCGCCGCCATGGGCGCGCCGCAGACCATCCCGCAGGTCCTCGGCGTCACCGTCACGGCCAACGAATAGGCCCGTCCGACGGCATCGAACAGGAAAGCCCGGAGCATCGCTCCGGGCTTTTTCTTTTCGGGGATTACTCCAGAATCTGGATGACGGTCCGCGTCTGCGGGTTCACGATGACGCGGTGCTGGTTGACGACGGTGTAGGCATAGTCGGGCTGGCCCTCTATAGCGTGGATTTCCACGCTTTCGGGAACGACCTTCCCGACCAGGATATCGCCTTCATAGGATACCGAGGGAATGTCCTGCTGCAGAACATAGGTGCGGACTTCGCCCGGAACGACGACGGTCGATTCCGTCGTCACCGGATCCTGCACGATCACCGTGTCCTGGGCATAGGCCGAGGCGGACAGCGACAGAAGGGCCGCCGCGGAGACAAGGATAAGCCTGTTGCGCATGTTCGTTCTCCTGTGTTGACGGGAGGAGAACGGCGTCGGCGCCCGACTGTTCCGGGTGGCGGGAAAGGCAAGGCCCTTCCCGCCTTCCGAATATCAGTCCTTCTTGGACGGAACGACGCGCAGCGCCAGTTCCCGAAGCTGCGTCGGCGTTGCCGGCGACGGGGCGTTCATCAGGAGGTCCTGCGCCTGCTGGTTCATCGGGAACAGCGAGATTTCGCGGAGATTCTTCGCGCCGACAAGCAGCATGACGACACGGTCGATGCCGAAGGCGCAGCCGCCGTGCGGCGGGGCGCCGTACTGGAAGGCGCGGTAGAGGCCGCCGAAGCGCTCTTCCACGTCCGCTTGGCTGAGGCCGACCTTCTCGAAGGCCTTGACCATCAGTTCCGGCGACTGGTTACGGATCGAGCCCGAGGCGATCTCGAAGCCGTTACAGACCGCGTCGTACTGGTAGGCCTTGAGTTCCAGCGGATCCTTGCTGTCGAAGGCCTCGAGGCCGCCCTGCGGCATCGAGAAGGGGTTGTGCGCGAAGTCGATCTTCTTTTCGTCTTCGTTGTATTCGTAGAACGGGAAGTCGACGATCCAGCACATTTCGAAGCGGTCGCGGTCGACGAGGTTCAGTTCCTCGCCGGCGCGGGTGCGGGCTTCGCCGGCGAACTTGTAGAACTTGGCCGGGTCGCCGGCGACGAAGAAGCAGGCGTCGCCGTCATCGAGGCCGAGCTGCGTGCGGATGGCTTCCGTGCGCTCCTCGCCGATGTTCTTGGCGAGCGGGCCGGCACCTTCCAGCTTGTCGGCTTCCTTGCGCCAGAAGATATAGCCGAGGCCGGGCTGGCCGGTCGACTGCGCCCAGGCGTTCATGCGGTCGCAGAAGGCACGGCTACCGCCGGTCTTGGCCGGGATCGCCCAGACTTCGACCTTCGGGTTCGACGCGATCATGTTCGCGAAAACCTTGAAGCCGGAGCCGGCGAAGTGCTCGGTGACGGCCTGCATGACGATGGGGTTGCGCAGGTCCGGCTTGTCCGAGCCGTATTTGCGGATCGCTTCGTCGTAGGGGATGCGCGGCCAGTTCTTCGTGACGGGCTTGCCCTCGGCGAATTCCTCGAAGACGGCCGTCATCATCGGCTCCATCGTCTGCCAGACGTCTTCCTGCGTGACGAAGCTCATCTCGACGTCGAGCTGGTAGAATTCGCCCGGCAGGCGGTCGGCGCGCGGGTCTTCGTCACGGAAGCACGGCGCGATCTGGAAGTAGCGGTCGAAGCCGGCGACCATCAGGAGCTGCTTGTACTGCTGCGGAGCCTGCGGCAGGGCGAAGAACTTGCCCTCATGAATGCGGCTCGGCACGAGGAAGTCGCGCGCGCCTTCCGGCGAGGAAGCCGTGAGGATCGGAGTCGTGTATTCGGCAAAGCCGGCCTCGCCCATGCCCTTGCGCATGGCGGAAATGATCTGCGTGCGCTTGACGATGTTCCGGTGCAGCGTTTCGCGGCGCAGGTCGATGAAGCGGTACTTGAGGCGCACGTCTTCCGGATATTCCGGCTCGCCGAAGACCGGCAGCGGCAATTCCCTGGCCGCCGAGAGAACCTCGATCTCCTGCGCGTAAAGCTCGATCTCGCCGGTCGGCATGCCCTTGTTGACCGTATCCTCGGTGCGCGCCTTGACGAGGCCGTCGATGCGGATCACCCATTCGCCGCGCACCGTCTCGGCTTTCTTGAAGGCCGGGGAATCGGGATCGGCGACGACCTGCGTGATGCCGTAATGGTCGCGCAGGTCGATGAAGAGCACGCCGCCATGATCTCGAACGCGGTGGACCCAGCCGGAAAGACGAACGGTCTGGCCGACATCGGACTTGCGGAGAGCGGCGCAGGTGTGGCTGCGGTAACGGTGCATCGTGGTATCCTGAAATGCTGACAGGCCGCGCGGGAACGTCCCGGCGCAGCTACCCAAGAAAATCGCGCGGAAAAGCGCATGGTGGCGGCCGTTTGTCAAGGCTTGCGGCCATCCGCCCCGCCAAAGCGGCCGGTTGCGGCGGCACGGTCAGGCCCTTCGGCGGAAACGCCCGTCTCCCGCCCTGCCCGCTTCATTGCCGAATCGAGCGCCGTTGCGCCCGGTCGCGCCAATTCCCTCGCCCAGAAGCCGAACGCCGCGCGAAACGACGCCATCGGCGGCGCATCGATATCACCGATGCAGGGCGGCAGAAGCAAGGCCGGGGATTGCGCATCGACCGGCCGCAGCGCGCCGCGGCAGACGCCGTCCCTTCGACAACGGTGCAGCCGGCACCAGTGCCGCGGGCAGGAGACTGTGGCGGCCGCGAGGCGGCAGAGCAGTTCGTGGGCGGTATCGCCAGCGGGCGCGTCGGGTTGCGCGTGCTTTTCCATAAAACTCCTTCCTGCGGCTTTATCCACGCGGCGCCGCGCGCCCGTGGTCATGGCCTGCCTGCACTCTCCCCGCATGGCGGGTTCGGACGGGGCGCCGGAGCTGCCTCGTTGGAAGATTTGGTAATGGCACCTGCCGGCGCCCCGTTCGGTGTCTTTTCCCGGCAATTGCGGTCTCTCTGCATGGGCCGGCGCCTTCTCCAGGGCCGCCGCTCACCGGCCATCGGCCGGGACGGTGCGAAAGGACGGCGTTTGCCGCCCAGTCGCCGGTCCACTTGTGTGCCGCACAGGCACGCCCCGATCCCCATGACCGGGAGGGAAACCATTTTCTGCCGGGCCCCTCCGCGCGACGTGCGTCACCATAGACACGCAAGGGCACCGGTCCCGCCTCGCCGGCAACGCGCTCCGGTGTATCCGTGGCGGGACGACGGCATTATGCGCCGCCGGCAGAGGGCGGGGAGAATCCGCGGGCGATTTTTTTCGGGAGGTTGCTCAGCCTTCGAAGAACGCGCGGTTCAACATCAGCCATTGCAGCATCATGATCGTCTTGGAATCGACGATTCCGCCGGTGGCGATCAGGGCGCAGGCCTCGTCGATGGGCATTTCGACGATCTCGATATCCTCGCCCTCGCCGTCCACGCCGCCGCCCTTGCCGTCACGTTTGACGGAATCGATATGGGCGGCGAAGCAGGAGACGTGCTCCGTCAGCGTGCCGGGGCTGGAATACATGTCGAAGACGTGGCGGAGGTCGCTGACGGCGTAGCCTGTCTCCTCCATCGCCTCGCGGCTGATGGCGTCTTCCGGGCTATCGTCGTCGAGAAGGCCGGCGGGGATTTCGAGGAGGAAGCCGTCCGGGTGGCCGCCGAGGAAGGCGCCGGGGCGGAACTGGCGCACCAGCACGACCGTCTTGCGCACCGGATCGACGAGAAGGATCGCCGCCGCCGCGCCGTGGTCGTGGACCTCGCGGTCGAGGAACTCGACGCGGCCGTCGGCGCGGGTCTGTTCGAGGACGAGGGTGCGCAAATGGATGAAGCGCTTCCAGACCGTCTGCTGCTCGACGATACGGACGGACGGCTGCTTTTCTGCGGACATGAAATACCCTTCGGCGTCAGGCCTTGCGCAGCCAGACATGGTTGTCGTGGAAGGCCGCGCCGCCATAGGGCGCGACGGGATCGGCGCCCGTCAGGACGTTGATGCCCTCCCCGTCGAGATGGGCGGAATTCGGCCAGATGCCTTCGGCGATCAGCACGCCGGGCTTGGCCTCCGCCGTCACTTTCGCATGCAGGCGGATATCGCCGCGCCGGTTGCCGAGGCGCACGATGTCGCCCGGCTCGATGCCCTGCGCCGCCGCATCGTCCGGGTGGATCATCACCTCCGGCCTGCCCTCGCGCTCTCGGGAACCCTTGGTTTCCGTGAAGCTGGAGTTGAGGAAGCTGCGGGCCGGCGACGTGGCGAGGCGGAACGGATGGTCGGCGTCCGCCGTCTCGATCACCGCGACATAATCCGGGAAGGTCGGCAGCTCCTCATGCGGGCCGAAGGCGCCGAGCGCTTTCGGCGGCTTGTTGGGGGCCGGCGTGTTCGTCCAGTTCGGGCGGAAGCGGAATTTTCCATCAGGGAAGCCGAAACCCCTGGCGAAATGCGCGTCCTCGAAAGCCGGCTGGCAGTCGATCCACTTCTCTTGCTGCAAGCCGTCGAAATCCATCTCGTAATAAGGCAGCATGCGGGTGATGTGCTCGCGCTCGGTGAGGCCGAAGCCCGGCAGGTGCGCCACGCCGAGGCGTTTTGCCAGTTCCTCGATGACGAAGAGATTGGTGCGCACGGTCGCCGGCGGCTCGACGAGCTTGGGGCCCAGCACGATGTGCTGCTGGCCGCCGCCGCGATAGATATCGTCATGCTCGACGAACATGGTGGCCGGCAGGACGATATCGGCGAGTTTCGCCGTATCGGTCATGAAGTGTTCGTGCACGGCGACGAAGAGGTTGCTGCGCAGGAACCCTTCCTTCACGAGGCGCTGCTCGGGCGCGACGTTCACCGGGTTGGTGTTCTGGATCAGCATGGCCGTGACGGGGCCGCGGTCGCGCAGCGCCACGGCATCGCCGGTGAGGACGCGGCCGATCTGCGACTGGTCGAGCATGCGGATATCGGGATCCACCATCTTCGCAAGCGTCAGTTCGGCCTTGCGCAGGTGGAAGATATCCGAATTGCTGTGGAAGGCCCCGCCGCCCTCATATTGCCAGGAGCCGAGCACGGTGGCGATGGAAAGCGCCGCATGCATCGACACCGCGCCGTTGCGGCTGCGGGTGAAGCCGTAACCGAGGCGGAAGAAGCTTTTCTTCGTCTGGCCGACGAGCGCAGCGAAGGCCTCGATCTCCTCGACGGAAAGGCCGGTGATATCGGCGGCCCATTGCGGGTTGCGGGTCGCCAGATGCGCTTCGAGGCCGGCGGGATCGTCGGCGAACTTTTCCATATAGGCGCGGTCGGCATAGCCGTCGCGGAAGGCGACGTGCATGACGGCGCAAGCGAGCGCGGCGTCGGTGCCGGGGCGCAGCTTCAGGGCGAGATCGGCCTGCTTCATCGTCGGGTTGTCGTAGATGTCGACGACGACGATCTTCGCGCCGCGCTCCTTGCGCGCCTTGACCGCATGGGTCATCACGTTGACCTGCGTGGAGACCGGGTTGGTGCCCCAGATCACCACGCAATCGGATTTCGCCATCTCGCGCGGGTCGGGGCCGCGCAGCGTGCCCGCGCCCATGGTATAGCCGGTCCAGGCGGGGTTGGTGCAGATCGAGCCGAAGAAGCCGGAATAGCGCTTGGCGTGGCGCAGGCGATCGATGGAATCGCGCTGCACCAGGCCCATCGTGCCGGCGTAGAAATAGGGCCAGACGGCCTCGCTGCCATGCGCCTGCTCTGCCTTGACGAAATTCTCGGCGATGGCGTCGAGGGCGGCTTCCCAGGAGATGTCGCCCCATTCGCCGCCGCCCTTCTCGCCCTTGCGGACGAGCGGCTTCATCAGCCGGTCGGGATGGTAGAGGCGTTCGGCATAACGGGCGACCTTGGCGCAGATGACGCCGGCCGTATAGCTGTTGTCGGCGCTGCCTTTGACGCGGCCCATGCGGCCGTCCGCGCCGATCTCGATGTCGAGGGCGCAGGTGGAGGGACAGTCGTGCGGGCAGGCCGAATGGCCGATCCGCGGTTTTCCGAGATGGGGGGTCGCAACGTTCATGGCTTTTCTATATTGCAGAGCGCAAACGGCCAAAAGGCAAAACGTTCTATCATCGCAACAATTCATCGACGCATCATTGCGGACGATCCCGGACAGCGCTCCATGAACTACCGCCATATCTATCACGCCGGCAATTTCGCGGATGTGCTCAAACATGCCGTGCTCGCCCGCCTCGTCACGTATATGCAGGGCAAGGACAAGGCGTTCCGCGTGCTCGATACCCATGCGGGCATCGGCCTCTACGACCTTTCCAGCGAAGAGGCGCAGAAGACCGGCGAATGGCGCGACGGCATCGGCCGGCTTCTCGAAGGCGACATGCCGGCGGCGGCGGCCGACATCCTTGAACCTTATCTCAAGGTCATTCAGGAACTGAATCCGCAGGGCGGGCTAACCCATTATCCCGGCTCGCCAAAGCTCGCCCGCATGCTCTTCCGTCCGCAGGACCGTCTTTCGGCCATGGAGCTGCATCCGGACGATTACGAGACGCTGCACCGCCTCTTCGACGGCGACTTCCAGAGCCGCATCACCCATCTCGATGGCTGGCTCTCGCTCGGCGCGCATCTGCCGCCGAAGGAGAAGCGCGGCATCGTGCTGGTCGATCCGCCCTTCGAAATCGAGGGCGAATACGAGCGGCTGGTCGACGGGCTGGAAAAGGCCGTGCGCCGCTTTGCCGGCGGGGTCTATTGCCTGTGGTATCCCTTGAAGAAGAACGCGCCGATCGCCGCCTTCCACAAGGCGCTGAAGGAGACGGGCATTCCCAAGATGCTCTGCGCCGAGCTTTCCGTGAAGAGCGACCGCGAGACGACGGGACTGACCGGCTCCGGCCTCATCGTCGTCAATCCGCCCTTCACGCTGAAGCAGGAGCTCGATGTGTTGCTGCCCTTTCTGAAAGAAAGACTGGCGCAGGATCGTTTCGCTTCGGCGCGCGCCTTCTGGCTTGCGGGGGAAGCGAAGGCCTCTTGACCTTTCGCGTTCGGCGGCAACAATCGCGCGCCGAACCGGGAGACCTTCATGACATGCTTGCCCGCGGCCGCGCCATGATGCGGCGGCCCTCCTCCTTCCTCGTCCCGCTGCTCCTCGCCGGCATGGCCGCGCTCGCCGGCTGCGGCGAGGAAAAGCCGGCAGGGAAGGCCAAGCCGGAGACGAATCACGCCGCGCCGGACAAGCGGGCGCAGGCGCCGCTCGGCAAGGGCTTCGACTTTTACGTCCTCTCGCTCTCCTGGTCGCCGACCTGGTGCGCGGACAACGATGCCGGCGGCAGGACGCAGCAGTGCCGCCGCGGCGAGAACAACGGCTTCATCGTGCACGGCCTCTGGCCGCAGAACGAGCGCGGCTACCCGGAATATTGCCCGACGCGGGAATCGGACCGCGTGCCGGAAAGCCTCGGGCGCACCGTTCTCGACATCATTCCCTCCATGGGGCTGGTCGGCCATGAATGGCGCAAGCACGGCAGTTGCTCGGGCCTTTCCCAGAAGGATTATTTCGCCGTGGTCCGCGCCGCCTTCGAGCGCATCCGCATTCCGGCCGAGGCGGGCCGCGGCGGCCGCCGTCTTTCGCCCGACACGGTGGAAAGCGCCTTCATCGCCGCCAATCCCGGGCTCGACCCCAAAGGCATCGCCGTCACCTGCGAGGACGGCCGGCTGGAGGAGGTCCGTATCTGCATGACGGCGGACCTTGCCTTCCGCACCTGCCCCGCCGTCGACCGCGCCGCCTGCCGCGCCCAGTCCATCGAACAACCGCCCATCCGCTAGAACAGGAACCGCCCATGAAGATTTTCTATTCCGACGCCTCGCCCTATTCCACCAAGGTGCGCATGGCCGCCCGTTATGCCGGCCTTCCGGTCGAGGCTGTCGTCGTCGACACCGGTGCGAATCCGGCGGAGCTGCTGGCCGCCAATCCGCTCGGCAAGATCCCGACGCTTCTCACCGACGACGGGCTCGCCGTCTATGACAGCCGGGCGATCATGAACTTTATCGACCGCCAGACGCGCGGCGCGCTCTATCCGCGCAATGCCGCCAAGCGCACCGAGGTCGATGTGCTGGAAGCGACCGCCGACGGCATCTGCGACAGCCTGCTTTCCATCGTCTACGAACGCCGCACGCGGCCGGAGGACAAGGTCCACCAACCCTGGATCGACCGCCAGTGGCAGAAGGTCGAGCGCGCGCTCGACCACCTCGAAGCCAACATGCCGCGCCTCGGCAAGAAACCGCATGCCGGCCACTTCGCCCTCGCAGCCATGCTGCGCTACATCGAGATGCGCTTTGCCGGAAAGTGGCAGCGCGGCCGGCCGAAGCTGAAGCGCTACCTCGCCCGCTTCGAAGCCGTCTTCCCCGACTACGCGGCGTTCAAGGGCTGAAGGCACACAAAAAGGCCGGGCTCTCGCCCGGCCTTTTCGCATTTCCTGAGCCTGTCGGGGCTTAGAACTTCACGCCCATACCGACGCGGATGCTGTGGTCCTGGAGGCCCGTCTTGACGCCAGCGGCGTTGAAGGTCTTCGAGCCGTAGTCACTGTAGCGGTATTCGACGCGGGCCGTAACGTTGTCCGTGACGAAGGTTTCCGCACCGACGCCGGCCGTCCAGCCGAGCAGGGTTGCATCATCCTTGCCAGTAGCGCTCTTGACCTTCACGCCGGAGGCGGCAACACCTGCCGTGCCGTAGAGAAGAACCGGGTTCATGTCGATACCGACGCGGCCACGGATCGAGCCGTTAGTGCCCTGCTTCGCCTTGAAGTTGGGGTTAGCCGAAGAGCTCGTGTGATCAAGGCCGGAATAGTTCAGGTCGGCTTCACCGCCATAAACCAGCTGGCCGTCCTGCATGTTGTAGCCGCCGTAGACGCCGCCGCCGAAGCCATGGGCGCGCTCATCGTTCTGACGGATGAAGCGGCCATTCTGCCAGCTGAGGGTACCACCGACATAGGCGCCAGACCAGTTCTTGACGGCCGGCGCGGAATATTCGGCGGCCGGAGCCTGCGGAACTTCGTCGATGGCGTCGGCAGCATGTGCGGCCTGGAAGGCGACCATCGAAACGGTCGAGGCGACGAGGGTGGCGATAAGTGTACGCATGTTATTCTCCTTTTACTAAACGACGCCCTCTCTGGGAGGCTGACGGGCGCCGTCATTTCCAATTCAGTCCCGCCCGGTTGAGGTGAAATTGAATAAAGATTGAGGAAATGGAAGAGCCAAAATGTGAAATCATTGTGGCAGACACGCGGCACAAATTGGATGTGACTTTTGGACAACAGGTAATTCATTAACCATGATTTCAATTAGTAAAGAATACGGCAAAATATACTTCAAATTACTTTGAAGTTGCCTCTGCGGTTAATTTTTCCGCAACCAATTTTCCGGGGGAGTTTAAGCCTGCGCGGAGATGTCTATATCTTGGGCCGGTTAATCAAATGAATCGGCAGGACGGACTTTTCTTGAAGAAGCCCTTGAAAACGGCCCTCGTGACGGGCGGCGCAAAGCGTATCGGCAAGGCCATCGTGGACGATCTCGCGGCACATGGTTTTGCCGTCGCCATCCATGCAAACAGCTCCCTGGAGGAGGCCGAGGACATGGTCCGTGGGCTTGCCGGGCGGGGCGTGAGGGCAACCGCGGTGCAGTGCGACCTTGCGGACGGCGCGGCGACGGCCCGGCTGATGGCCGGCGTCAACGACGCCCTCGGCCCGATCGACCTCCTCGTCAACAATGCCTCGCTGTTCAAGCCCGACACGGTGGAGGCCTTCGACGACGACTTGTGGGACCGGCATTTCGCCGTCCATGTGAAGGCGCCGTCGATCCTCGCGCGCGATTTCGTCCGGCAGCTTCCCGAAGGATATGCAGGCTCGATCGTCAACATCATCGACCAGCGCGTCTGGAACCCGACGCCGCGCTACTATTCCTATACGCTCTCCAAGTCGGCCCTGTGGATGGCGACGCGGACCATGGCGCAGAGCTTTGCACCACGGGTGCGCGTCAACGCCATCGGCCCCGGCCCCTCCCTGCCGAACGAGCGGCAGGACGATGCCGCCTTCCAGGCACAGGTAGAGGGATTGATCCTCCGGCGCGGCCCCTCTCTCGAGGAATTCGGCCGCACGGTTCGCTTTTTGTTCGACACGCCGTCCATTACGGGGCAAATGATAGCGCTCGATGGCGGGCAGCATCTCGCCTGGGAAACACCCGATGTCGGGGGAATAGCGGAATGAACGGCCGGAAGGTGGAGGATGGCGGCATCCTCTATGACGAAAACGAGACCGACGAGGAAGACGAGCTTCCGGAAAGCCCGCCCGAAGGCAGCGCCGCGCCCGCCATCGCCACCCCGGGCATAGACTGGAACGAGGGCGGCGAGGTACCGGAGGGTCTCATCGGCGCCGAGCTGATCCAGGCCTTCGTCAAGCGCCTGCCGAACAGCCCCGGCGTCTACCGCATGTTCAATGCGGACGGCGACGTGCTCTATGTCGGCAAGGCCCGCAGCCTGAAGAAGCGCGTCACCAACTATGCGCAGGGCCGCGGCCATTCCAACCGCATCACGCAGATGATTCGCCTGACGGCGAACATGGAATTCGTCACCACGCGCACCGAGACCGAGGCGCTGCTGCTGGAGGCGAACCTCATCAAGCGGCTGCGCCCGCGCTTCAACGTGCTGCTGCGCGACGACAAGTCCTTCCCCTATATCCTCGTGACGGGCGACAGCCGCGCGCCGGCGATCTTCAAGCATCGCGGCGCGCGCAGCCGCAAGGGGGACTATTTCGGCCCCTTCGCCTCGGCCGGCGCGGTGGGGCGCACCATCAACTCGCTGCAACGCGCCTTCCTGCTGCGTACCTGCACCGACAGCGTCTTCGAGACGCGCACGCGGCCGTGCCTGCTCTACCAGATCAAGCGCTGTTCAGGCCCGTGTACCCATGAGATCAGCGACCGGGACTATGCCGAGCTGGTGCAGGAGGCGAAGGACTTCCTCTCCGGCAAGAGCCAGAAGGTGAAGGCCCATATGGCCGAAGCCATGAACGCGGCCGCCGAGGACCTCGATTTCGAGCGCGCCGCCGTCTATCGCGACCGGCTGGCGGCGCTTTCCCACGTCCAGAGCCATCAGGGCATCAACCCGGCCGGCGTGGAGGAGGCGGACGTCTTCGCCATCCATCACGAAGGCGGCGTCTCCTGCATCCAGGTCTTCTTCTTCCGCACCGGGCAGAACTGGGGCAACCGCGCCTATTTCCCCAAGGCCGATCCGCAGCTTACCGGGGCGGAGGTGCTGAACGCCTTCCTCGCCCAGTTCTACGACGACAAGCCCTGTCCGCGGCAGATCCTGCTCTCCGAGCCGGTCGAGGAGATAGACCTGCTCTCGCAGGCGCTTTCCGAGCGCTCGGGGCACAAGGTCGCGATCTCCGTGCCGCAGCGCGGCGAGAAAAAGGACCTCGTCGACCATGTCGTGGCCAATGCCCGCGAAGCGCACGGGCGCAAGCTCGCCGAGACGGCCTCGCAGTCACGCCTGCTCGAAGGCTTCGCTGCGACCTTCAAGCTTCCTCATGTGCCGCGCCGCATCGAGATCTACGACAACTCGCATATCATGGGCACCAATGCCGTCGGCGGCATGGTGGTGGCGGGGCCGGAAGGCTTCGTGAAGGGCCAGTACCGCAAGTTCAACATCAAATCGACCGACATCACGCCCGGCGACGACTTCGGCATGATGAAGGAAGTCATGACCCGGCGCTTCTCCCGCCTCATCAAGGAAGAGGGCCTGCCGGACCGCAATGCGGATACGGGCGCGGAGGCGGCGGACCTGCCCTTCCCCGCATGGCCCGACGTGATCCTCATCGACGGCGGCCAGGGACAGATGACGGCGGTGCGCGCCATCCTGGAAGAGCTCGGCATCACCGACCAGGTGATCGCCATTGGCGTCGCCAAGGGTGCGGACCGCGAGGCGGGGCGCGAGCGTTTCTTCATGAAGGGCATTCCCGACTTCTCGCTGCCGCCGCGCGATCCGGTGCTCTATTTCGTGCAGCGCCTGCGCGACGAGGCGCACCGCTTCGCCATCGGCTCGCACCGGGCGCGGCGCAAGAAGGAGATGGTCAAAAACCCGCTCGACGAGATCGCCGGCATCGGCCCGACGCGCAAGCGCGCCCTGCTCCAGCATTTCGGCACCGCCAAGGCCGTCTCGCGCGCGGCGATGGCGGACCTGATGGCGGTCGGCGGCATTTCGGAAAGCGTCGCCCGCCTCGTCTACAACCATTTCCACGACGACGCGGCCGGCTGACAGGCGGCGCGCAGCTTCCCCGTTCCGACGAGAATGGCGGGCCGATCCGGAGAAAAGTGGAGTTTTCTTCACCGGAAACCGGGCCGCGGGGGAGCGGCATTGCGCCGCCCTCCGCAAATTCGCCAAGAATTGCCGGAAACAAAGGTTGACGTTGCTGTCACAAAGACCTCATCTAGCCGTAAACTGACGAGACCGAAGAATCCATGGCTTCCCGCGCATATAGCATCCCGAACCTCCTCACCTACGGCCGCATCCTGGCCGTTCCGCTGATCGTCCTCTGCTTCTTCGTCGAAGGGCGGCTGGAATCGTCGGACTTTGCGCGCTGGACGGCCTTCTGGCTGTTCGTCGCGGCGTCCATCACCGACTATCTCGACGGCTATCTCGCCCGCATCTGGAACCAGACGTCGAATATCGGCCGCATGCTGGACCCGATCGCCGACAAGCTGCTCGTCGCCTCGGTGCTGCTGCTGATGGCCGCGGACGGCACCATTGCCGGCTGGACGATCTGGGCGGCGATCATCATCCTGTGCCGGGAAATCCTCGTTTCGGGCCTGCGCGAATATCTCGCCGACCTCAAGGTGAGCGTGCCCGTGACGCGCATCGCCAAGTGGAAGACGACGATCCAGATGCTCGCCATCGGCTTCCTGCTGGCCGGTCCCGCCGGGGACAAGGTGCTGCCCTATACGACCGAGATCGGCAGAGTTCTGCTCTGGGTCGCCGCCGCCATCACCATGTATACGGGCTACGACTATTTCCGGGCGGGCCTGAAGCATATCGTGGACGAATAGGATGACGAAGCTCGTCTATTTCGCCTGGGTGCGCGAAAGGATCGGCAAGGGTGAGGAAGACATCGACCTGCCGGCCTCCGTGACGACCGGCGGCGAGCTTCTGAACTATCTCAAGACGCTCGGCGAAGGCTATGCCCATGCGCTGGAGCATGAGAAGGTCATCCGCATCGCGATCAACCAGGAACATGTCGAGCACGACGAGCCGATTGCCGGCGCAAGGGAGATCGCCCTCTTCCCGCCGATGACGGGAGGCTGAGCCGTGACCGGCCGCGCCCCGGCACCGGTCACCGTGCGCGTCCAGACGGACGATTTCGACATCGCGGTCGAGACGGCACGCCTGGCGGGTGGGCAGGCGGCGGCAGGCGCCGTCGTAACCTTCACGGGCCTCTGCCGTGACGAGGGCGGACGGCTTTCGGCGCTGGAGCTGGAGCACTATCCGGGCATGGCGGAGGCCGAGATCGGCCGCATCTGCCATGAGGCCGTCCAGCGCTTCTCCCTCCTCGGCGTCACCGCCATCCACCGCGTCGGCAGGATCGCGCCCGGCGAAAACATCGTCCTCGTCGTCGCCGCCGCGCCGCACCGCCACGCCGCCTTCGATGGCGCCTCCTTCGTCATGGACTACCTGAAGACTTCCGCCCCCTTCTGGAAGAAGGAGCACTTTTCCGACGGAAGCGAAGGCGGCTGGGTCGATGCCAAGGAGAGCGACGACCGGGCGCGGGGGAAGTGGTCCTAGCAGGACGGTTGGCGTCGTGGGTCCTCCGACCGCGGTACGCCACTACGGCACCAGCCTCTCCCGCCGGAAGATCACCAGCAGCAGCACCAGCCCGGAAAAGATCACGAGGTCCCGCCAGAGGAAGGCGCCATAGGCGCTCCAGACGGTTTCGGCCAGGCCCATCGCGGCCCCGCCGAGCGCGGAGCGGAGCGGCGCCCCTGCCCCGCCGATGGCGGCGATAAAGAGCACCTTGACGCCGAAGACCATGGCGGCGCCGAAATCCATGTTGCCGTAATAGGAGACGGCGAGGATGCCGGTGATGCTGGCGATCAGCGCCGCCGCGGCATAGGCCGTCAGGAAGACCGCCCCCGCATCGACGCCGCAAAGCGCCGCCGCCGCGCGGTCCTGCGACACCGCCCGCCAGCGGCGGCCCCAGGCTGAACGGACGAGGAAGGCGTGGCCGACGGCGACGATGGCCACCATGGCGGCCGTGTTGACGAGCTGCAGGACGGTCAGCACCACGGGAAAGCCGGGATCGTCCCAGAAGACGACGCGTGTGCCAAGCAGCGGCGGCAGCCAGAGGCTTTTCGTGTCGGAGGCGAGCCGCGCGGTCTCCATCAGCACCAGCACGATGCCGAGCGCGGCGACCACGACCGTGTTGTCCGAGGAAAAGGCGAGCGGCCGCATGACATGGCGCCCGATGAGAAGGCCCGCGCCGACGCCGTAGAGCAGCGCGGCGGCCGCGCCGAAGGCGAGCGCGGCCGGCAGGACCAGCCAGAGCCGCGTCCAGCCGACACTCGCGAAGAGCACGAACATCTGCGCCGCGAAGGCGAAGAGCGCGCCATAGGCCACATCCGCCCGCCGCGTGACCGCGAAGGCGATGGAATAGCCGAAGGCGAGCGCCGCATAGAGCGCGGCCACGGGCGCGGCATTGGCGATCTGCTGGAGAAAATAGGCCATGGCGGCTCCGCATTTTTCCAGAATTATAACTGGTAAAATTGCTTTTACCAGTTAGAATATCGCCATGACTTTTTCCTGGACCCCGCATCGCTTTTCCGGTGGCGTGCTTGCGCTCGATGTCGCCAATTCCGTCGTGCTGCGCGCCGATCCCGAACGCCGGATCGACCGTTTCGCCGATCCGGCGGTGATGGATGCCTTTGCCGCCGGCGCGAACCGGCACGGAGCGGAGCGCGCCCTTTTCGGCCCGCTGGAGCCCATTGCCCCGGAGGCGCGCGCGGGGCTGGTCAGGCTTCGCGAGGCGATAGACCGGCATTTCCGCGCCGAGGTGCAGGCAGGCGCAAAGCCGGCGCTGCTCGCCGATCTGCTGGAGGCGGCGGCGGCGACGCTGCGCCTTTCCGGCGAAAGGCCGCAGGCGCTCGACACCGCGACCGCCCGCTCGGCCCTGCTGCTGATCGCCCGGCCGGAGCCGGAGCGGCTCAAGATCTGCCCGAACTGCGGATGGCTCTTCCTCGATCGCAGCCGCAACCGCTCGCGCGCCTGGTGCGACATGGCGGTCTGCGGCAACCGCGCGAAGGCGAGCCGGCATTACCGCCGCAATCGCGAGGAGGCACGGCCATGAGGAAATATCTCGCCATCCTGCTGCCGCTTGCCCTTGCGCTCGCCGCCTGCCAGCGCGAGACGGGCGGCGATCCCTTGAAGCTGACGGGCAAGATGTTCGTCTTCAACTACCGCCTCGCCTACGCGACCTATCTCGTCACGCTGGAACAGATGGCGCCCCTGCCCGACGGCACCGTCGTCAAGGCGGAATTCGAGAACCCGGCGGGCGGCGCGCCGCTGACGCTGGAGCGCAGGATCTTCCCCAACCTGCCGAAAGTGGTGCTGGAAAGCCCCGACGTGACCTGCGTGAAGAAGGCGCGGCCCTACAAAGTCACGATCGCGGTGGTGGGGCCGGACGGCGGCACGCTGCAATCCATCGAGACGCAGGTGACGTCGAGCGCCGACCAGAGCATCCTGCCGGCAAAGGCCCTCGTCGTCGGCCCCGGCTACGACAAGAATCCCGAGGTCTTCAAGGACGGCAAGGCGCCGGCGCATTTCGAAATGGCGAAATGCTCCAAGTAAAGCGGCCCTTCGGCCACGGCTCCAGAGGACCGATGGAATCCTGAACTCTCTCCTCCGTCATGCTCGGAATTGACCCGAGCATCCATCCACCGGGTGCGGCATGGCCCCTCGGCTCAGGGCCGAAGCGACACCCGTGGGCGGGACGGCGTTCCAGACAAACGAAAGAACCGGAGCCTTGCGGCCCCGGTTCCCGAGTCATTTCAAAGGTTTCCGGCCGGAGCCGGACAAACCGATTCAGCCGACGATTTCGGTGTCGGAGAACCAGTACTTGATTTCCTGGGCAGCGGTTTCCGGGGCGTCGGAGCCGTGGACCGAGTTTTCGCCGATCGACAGGGCGTGCGTCTTGCGGATGGTGCCTTCGTCGGCATTGGCCGGGTTGGTGGCGCCCATGACTTCGCGGTTCTTGAGGATCGCGTTCTCGCCTTCGAGGACCTGGACGACCGTCGGGCCGGAGGTCATGCCTTCGACGAGTTCGCCGAAGAACGGACGCTCCTTGTGAACGGCGTAGAAGCCTTCGGCTTCGCGGCGGCTCATCCAGACGCGCTTGGAAGCAACGACGCGGAGGCCCGCATCTTCAAGCATCTTGGTGATGGCGCCGGTCAGGTTGCGCTTCGTCGCGTCCGGCTTGATCATCGAAAAGGTGCGTTCAATCGCCATTTTCCCGTTTCCCTTGGTTTTCCGGTGAAAGTGGCGGTTCCATAGCCGCCAACGCCCCGCAAAACAAGGGGGTGGCGGCTTTTGCCGTTATCGGCCCCGAACTTTCACGCGGCCGTCACACGATGGCCGGCGCCGCCGTGAAGGTCGAGGCACCGGGCGAACCAGAGCGCGACGGGGTCGTCCTCCTCCAGCACCTTCGTGCCCGCCGTCATGCGCAGCCATTGCAGCGCGCCGAAGACGATATAGTCGGCAAAGAGCGGTCCCTCGCCGCCGATGAAGGGCTGCACTTTCAGCATGTTGCGCAGGGGCTGGAGCCTTTTCGCAAAACCTTCGACCTCCGCCGCGCCGGCGGCGGCGATGTCCTCCAGCGAGGCGCCCAGCCGCGCCTCGCGGCTACGGCGGAAATAGGCCCGGTCGTCCGGCCCGAGCATGTCGTGGATATCGAGGATGGCGATGCGGGTGACGGCCATGTGCAGGGTCGACTGCGACCAGTTCTCGATGAAGCGGGCCATCGCCCGGCCGCCCTCCCCGCCGAACAGGGTCGGCCGGTCGGGATAGGCTTCGTCCAGATAGACGGCGATGTCGAAGCTGTCTCGCACCAGCCGGTCGCCGTCGCGCAGCAGCGGCACCGTCGCCGTGCTGCCGTCCTCGATGGCCGGTATCTCGGTGAAGCCCACCGGCACCGTCTGATAGTCGAGCCCCTTGTGAGCGAGCGACATCACCGTCTTCCAGACGTGGGGCGAAAACTGGCGGGCCTTGTCCGCGCCGGCGAGTGCGTAGAGCAATCGTGTCATGGCAACCTCCTCGATCGATCCGGCCGCATAGGAGCGCAGCGCGGCGCCCGGCGCAAATCAGATAATTTCATGGGTGACATTCACGCATGCGATCAAGGGCCGGTCTATAGTCCGGCAAACCACGGAGACCACGATGCGCGATCACTACCGTATGTATGCCGCCTACAATGCCTGGGCCAACCGCCTCGTCTATGCGGAGGCCGGCAAGCTGGAGGACGCCGACTATCGCAAGAATCTCGGCGCCTTCTTCGGCTCGCTGCACGGCACGCTGAACCACCTGCTTGTGGCGGATCGGATCTGGCTGAAACGCTTCACCGGGGAAGGCGATGCGCCGGGCCGGCTGGACGCGGTCCTGCACGAGGATCTGGCAAGCCTGCGAACCGCCCGGGAGACGGAGGACGCCCGCCTCGCCGCCTTCGTCGATTCGCTGACGGAGGAACGGATCGCGGCGGATTTCACCTATAGCCCGATCACCAACCCCTCTCTCGTCACCCATTCGCTGCGTGCGGCGCTGACCCATGTCTTCAACCACCAGACCCATCACCGCGGCCAGTGCCACGCCATGCTGACGGCGCTCGGAGGGGCGAGCCTCTCGCTCGACCTCATCTATTTCCTGCGGACGGAGGGAACGGAATTCCTGTAAATTTTAGGGTGAATGACATCTTCCTGTTCCTGCAACAGTAGTGATACAGTCAAGGCGTATGGAAGCGCTCGACACCGATTTGGGGGCTGTACCGCCCTGTCACCCAGGTGACAGGCACGGGCGATCGGTGATGGGATAGTCGCTGCCATTGGGGCCAATGCCGAACGGCACGCGCCTCGCCCGAAGAGAGGAAATACAATGGCAAGAACGAACGAAGAGTGGGCAGCCCTGCTCGGCAGTACGCTTTGCAAGATGGCCCGCGTTTACGGCACGGACGCCCCGAATGCCTACCTGCCGGAGGAATGCTATCCGGTGATCGAAAAGACCTTCGACGTCGCGCTGAACGAGGCGCGGGCCGAGGGCTACGCCGCCGCGATGCGGGAAATGCAGCAAAACAGGGCCCTGCGCGCCAACAATGCACGTCGCTCGACGGTGATCAGCCAGATGATGCGGGTGATCCCGCTCGCCCGGCGCACGGCCTGACCGAAGGTTGTGGCGGGCCGGGCGCTCTGCCTGTCGCCCGCCGGACAGTCACATCCCTGACTTTCGTCAAGCGCGGTCGAACCCTTGATTCAGCACACGCAAAATTAACCGCGCAATCCGATAGTTACGCCGAAAGACCCCAGCGGGACGGCCTCCGCCGCCCGCGCCTCACCTTACGGCGTTTCATGAGCAGCAAGGCACACCCCACCCCCAGGGACGCGCAGTCCCCCGTACCGCCGATCATGGCGCGCATCGCCCATGTCATGGCCAGCCTCGGCATCGCCGCGCTGCCACGCAATTACGAGCTTCTCTTCGAGGCGCTGAACGGCAATGCGGGCGTTTCGCGCGAGATCGCGGCGCTGGGCAAGGCGCCCGAGCAATCTGCGCTCGATGCGATCGCGCTGCGCCACTCGCTGCCGAGCCACAATGTGCTCGCCGCCGGCCAGGCCGCGGGCGAAGCCGTGCGCCTGCTCACGGAAATCTCGAAGACGACCGCGGAGAACCAGCGCCAGCGCGCCGCCGCCGTGCTGGAGCTCGAGGAGATCGCCGCGCGCATGAGCCGCGATCCGGTGCTCGGCATTTCGGATTTTTCGGGCGATGCGGTGCGCCTGCTCTCGCTGGTGCAGGATATCCTCGGCGCCGACCGCGTCGCTTCCGCACGCATCGACGACCTCCAGAATCATCTCGACGGCCTGCGCTCGGGCCTTTCCGTCAGCCGCGCGGCACTGACGCACGATCCGGTGACGGGCCTTGCCAATCACGCCGCCCTGATCGGCCGCCTGAAGGACTTCTTCCAGAAGGAGGCCGGCGAGAGCACCTCCGCGCTTCTCCTCTTCCGCGTCGAGCAGCTGAAGGAATTCGCCGAGACGCATCCGGCGGGCGCGGCGGAAAAGACGCTGAAGCGGCTTGCCGCCATCTTCCGCCAGTCGGTGAAGAAGCACGACTTCGTCGCCCGCACCGGGCCGGACCTCTTCGGCCTCCTCCTCAGCGATGTCAGCCGCGAGATCGCCGTCACCATCGCCCGGCGCATCGCGGTGCGGGTCGCCGAAAAGTCGTTTCCCTTCATGGACCGCGAATTGCCGGCCGGCTTCCTGACGCTGACGGCCGGGGTCTCGCTGAGCGATTCGGCAAGCTCGCCCACTATGCTCTACGAGCAGGCGGAACAGGCGCTCGCCTATGCGGGAGAAAGCGGCATTGCGCTGCGCATCTATTCGGCCGAGGTGTCCGAGCGGGCGGGCCGGCTCTACCGGGCGGGCGCCGCAGGCTGAGCCGCCTTCCCTTTTGACGTTTTTCCCGGCCAAAAGCGCTTCGCACTTTCGCGGAAATTGCTCTATAGAGCCGGCATGATCACGATTTCCGGCCTCACTGCCCGCGTCGCCGGGCGTCTTCTCATCGACAACGCCTCCGTTTCGCTGCCAAGCGGCACGAAGGCGGGTCTCGTCGGGCGCAACGGCACCGGCAAGTCCACGCTGTTCCGCATCATCACCGGCGACCTCGCCCCGGAGGCCGGCACCATCTCGCTGCCGAAGAACGCGCGCATCGGCCAGGTGGCGCAGGAGGCGCCGGGCACGGACGAGCCGCTGATCGAGATCGTGCTTGCCGCCGACAAGGAGCGCGCCAGCCTCCTCAAGGAAGCCGAGACGGCGAGCGACCCGCACCGCATCGCCGAGATCCAGACGCGGCTCACCGATATCGGCGCCCATTCGGCCGAATCGCGCGCCGCCAGCATCCTTGCCGGCCTCGGCTTCGACCACGAGGCGCAGCAGCGCCCGGCGAAGAGCTTTTCCGGCGGCTGGCGCATGCGCGTGGCGCTCGCGGCCGTGCTGTTCTCCGAGCCGGACCTGCTGCTCCTCGACGAGCCGACCAACTATCTCGACCTCGAAGGCACGCTCTGGCTGGAAGACTATGTGAAGCGCTATCCGCACACGGTCATCGTCATCAGCCACGACCGCGACCTGCTGAACACCGCCGTCAATTCCATCGTCCATCTCGACCAGCAGAAGCTCACCTTCTACCGCGGCTCCTACGACCAGTTCGAGCGCCAGAAGGCGGAGGCCGACGAATTGCAGATGAAGGCGAAGGCCAAGAACGACGCCGCGCGAAAACACCTGCAAAGCTTCATCGACCGCTTCCGCGCCAAGGCGACCAAGGCCCGGCAGGCACAGAGCCGCATCAAGGCGCTGGAGCGCATGGGCACGGTCGCCGCCGTGATCGAGACGCATGTCCAGCCCATCATCTTCCCCGAGCCGGAAAAGCAGCCCGCTTCGCCCATCATCGCCATCGAGGGCGGCGCGGTCGGCTATGTGCCCGGCAAGCCGATCCTCAGGCAGATCAATCTTCGGATCGACAACGACGACCGCATCGCGCTGCTCGGCTCGAACGGCAACGGCAAGTCGACCTTCGCCAAGTTCATCTCGGGCCGTCTGGAAGCCGAGGCCGGAGCCATCAGGAAGGCGCCGAACCTCAAGATCGGCTTCTTCGCGCAGCACCAGCTCGACGACCTCATTCCCGACCAGTCTCCCGTCGAGCATGTGCGCCGGCTGATGCCGGAGGCGCCGGAGGCCAAGGTCCGCGCCCGCGTGGCGCAGATGGGGCTTGCGACCGAGAAGATGTCGACCGCCGCCAAGGACCTTTCGGGCGGCGAGAAGGCCCGCCTCCTCATGGGCCTTGCCGCCTTCGACGCGCCGAACCTGCTCATCCTCGACGAGCCGACGAACCATCTCGACATCGACAGCCGCCGCGCGCTGATCGAGGCGCTGAACGACTATGAGGGCGCCGTCATCCTGATCTCGCACGACCGCCACCTGATCGAGGCGACCGTCGACCGGCTCTGGCTGGTCAATGACGGCACCGTCAAATCCTTCGACGGCGACATGGAGGATTATCGCAGCCTAATCGTCCAGTCCGCCAGGAAAGACGACCGGGACAAGGCCGCCAATGGCGGCGAGGCGAACAAGGCCGAGCTGCGCAAAGCCAATGCCGACCGGCGCGCGCAGCTTGCTCCCTTGAAGAAAAAGATCAACGAAATCGAGTCCCTGACGGCAAAGCTGCAGAAGCAGATTCAACTTCTTGACACCGAGCTTGCGGATCCGATGCTCTACGAGAAGAGCCCCGCCAAGGCCGCCGAGAAGGCCAAGCTGCGCTCCATGGCCGTCGACAGGCTGAACGATGCAGAGGAGCAGTGGCTGGAACTCTCCGCCGAGTACGAGGATGCGATGGCGGGCTGACGGCCGCCCCGGCTCCCTCCTCGGAAACGCCTGAAAAACAGGCGGATTGTGCAGGCCGCCTCTAAGACGAAAGTCGTAGCGCGTGGCTTTCGCCTTCCCTTCTCGCCGGGTTGAAACGCCGAACCCGCCGTGGTTAGCTTCCGCCCGATGGCACGAAAGCGGGATGGGACCCGCTCGTCATTGGGAGGAAAACCATGGATCGTCGTTCATTCATCCGTAAAGCCGGTGTCGCCGGCGTCGGGGGCGCTGCCGCCACGATGCTTGCCGCACCGGCCATCGCCCAGAGCAGCCCCAAGATCAACTGGCGCCTCGCCTCGTCGTTCCCCAAGTCGCTCGACACGATCTATGGCGGCGCGGAGGTCCTTTCCAAATACGTCTCCGAGGCGACGGACGGCAACTTCCAGATCCAGGTCTTCGCGGCCGGTGAAATCGTGCCCGGCCTCCAGGCGGCCGACGCGGCATCGGCCGGCACGGTCGAGGCGGCGCATACGGTTTCCTACTATTACTGGGGCAAGGACCCGGTCTGGGCGCTCGGCGCGGCCGTTCCCTTCGCGCTCAACGCGCGCGGCATGAACGCCTGGCAGTATCATGGCGGCGGCATCGACCTCTTCAACGAATTCCTGGCGACGCAGGGCCTCATCGGCTTTCCCGGCGGCAATACCGGCGTGCAGATGGGCGGCTGGTTCCGCAAGGAGATCAAGACCGTCGCCGACATGCAAGGCCTGAAGATGCGCATCGGCGGCTTCGCCGGCAAGGTCGTCGAGAAGCTCGGCGTCGTGCCGCAGCAGATCGCCGGCGGCGACATCTATCCCGCGCTCGAAAAGGGCACGATCGACGCGGCCGAATGGGTCGGCCCCTATGACGACGAGAAGCTCGGCTTCTTCAAGGTCGCGCCTTACTACTACTATCCCGGCTGGTGGGAAGGCGGGCCGACGGTGCATGCCCTCTTTAACAAGGCGGCCTTCGAGAGCCTGCCGAAGAACTACCAGTCGCTGCTGCGCACCGCCTGCCAGGCGACCGACGCGGACATGCTGCAGAAATACGACTACCTGAACCCGGCCGCCATCAAGCGTCTCGTCGCCGCCGGCGCGAAGCTCAGCCCGTTCAGCCAGGAAATCCTGTCGGCCTGCTTCGACGCGTCCAACGCCGTCTATGCCGAAATGGAAGCCTCGAACCCGACCTTCAAGAAGATCTGGGACTCGATCAAGGCCTTCCGGGGCGAGTTCTACCTCAACGCCCAGATCGCCGAATACAACTACGACACCTTCATGATGATCCAGCAGCGCAGCAACAAGCTGTAAAGGCTGGCGGAAGCAGAGACGGAAAACCCCGGGGCAGCGATGCTCCGGGGTTTTTGTTTGTTGCCATATTGTCGGAGACAGCAGCGCCTGCCATGCCCCTCAATTGAATGACGGCGGGCTCGACAGGTCCGTGGCGGGCTTCTGCTCCGTGCCGGGCTGTCCGCCTTCGGCCGGCTTCTCCCCGCCGCTTCCGTCCAGCGGATTGCCGGCCGGAAGCTGTAGGCCGCCGGGAAGGCCGAGGCCGCTGCCGTTGTCGGGCAGCGTCAGGCCTCCACCGCCAGCGCCGAAGCCGGGCACCTCGATCTTGATCGTCGCCGGGTCGATGCCGCTCCCCGCACCCTTGTAATGCATGACCATGCCGGGGAAGAGGATGGTGAGCGCCACCATGAGGATCTGGATGCCGACGAAGGGCACCGCGCCCCAATAGATCTGGCCCGTCGTCACCGGCTGCGTCAGCTTGCCCGTCACCTTGTCGAGATAGGGCACCTTCGCTGCGACCGAACGCAGGTAGAACAGCGCGAAGCCGAAAGGCGGGTGCATGAAGCTCGTCTGCATGTTGATGCCGAGCAGCACGCCGAACCAGATGAGGTCGATGCCGAGCTTGTCGGCGGCGGGCGCCAGCAGCGGCACGATGATGAAGGCGAGCTCGAAGAAATCGAGGAAGAACGCCAGGAAGAAGACCAGCAGGTTCACCCCGATCAGGAAGCCCGTCTCGCCGCCCGGCAGCGAGACCAGCAGGTGCTCGACCCACAGATGCCCGTTGACGCCGTAGAAGGTGAGCGAGAAGACGCGCGCGCCGATGAGGATGAACAGCACGAAGGCCGAAAGGCGCGTGGTGGCGGTGAGCGCCGAGCGGACCACCTCCATGCTGAGCCGCCCCTTGGCCGCCGCCATGGCCAGCGCGCCGACCGCGCCCATGGCGCCGCCTTCCGTCGGCGTCGCGATGCCGAGGAAGATGGTGCCGAGCACGAGGAAGATCAGCGCCAGCGGCGGGATCAGCACGATGATGACCTGCTGGGCGAGCCGCGACATCATGTTGATGTTGAGCGACTTGTCAGCCAGCGCCACGATATAGATGAAGATCACGCCGACGGTCGCGCCGAGGATGTCGGCATTCTCGCCATGGGTCGGGGCGAGGTAGACATGGGCGGCATAGGCAAAGCCGGCCGCGACCACGAGCGCGATGGCCAGCGAGGTGACGCCCGATCCCAGCGAGCGCGCCTCCAGCGGCAAAGCCGGCATGGAATCCCGCTTCAGGAAGGTCATCAGCAGGATGTAGCCCATATAGAGCCCGGTCAGCACGAGGCCCGGGATGAGCGCGCCGGCATACATGTCGCCGACCGAGCGGCCGAGCTGGTCGGCAAGGACGATCAGCACGAGCGAGGGCGGGATGATCTGGGCGAGCGTGCCCGAGGCCGCGATGACGCCGGAGGCGATGGACCGGTCGTAGCCGTAGCGCAGCATGATGGGCAGCGAGATGAGGCCCATGGCGATGACCGAGGCGGCGACGACGCCGGTGGTGGCCGCAAGCAGCGCGCCGACGAAGATCACCGCATAGGCGAGGCCGCCGCGGATCGGCCCGAAGAGCTGGCCGATCGTGTCGAGCAGGTCCTCGGCCATGCCGGACCGTTCGAGCACAATCCCCATGAAGGTGAAGAAGGGGATGGCCAGCAACGTGTCGTTCGACATCACCCCCCAGAGCCGCTCCGGCATGGCGTTGAGCAGCGGCCAGGAGAGGTTGATCGAATCGGAGAGCGGCGCGAGCTCCACGCCGATCACGAAGAAAAGCAGGCCGTTGGCCGCGAGCGCGAATGCCACCGGATAGCCGAGCAGCAGGAACACGATCAGCGAGACGAACATGATCGGCGCGAGGTTTTCAGCAATGAACTCGATCATGCGCCCTTCTCCCCGGCGACGGCGTCTTCGAGGGGAGCGTGCGTGGGAATGTAGGGCGCCGGATCGTCCATGTCGCCGCGCATGATGGCGACCTTCTTGATGATCTCCGACACGCCCTGGAAGGCGAGCAGCACGAAACCGGCGAGCAGGATGGCCTTGGCCGGCCAGACGATGAGGCCGCCGGCGCTCGACGAGCCCTCGCCCGAGCGGAAGGACATCAGCACATAGGGAACGAGGTAATATACCATCAGCAGCACGAAGGGCATCAGGAACAGGAGATGGCCGAGAAGGTCGATCCAGTGCTGCACCCGGCGCGAGAACTTGCCGTAGACGACGTCGATGCGGATATGCTCGTTCTGCGCCAGCGTATAAGCGGCGGCGAGCATGAAGGCCCCGCCGAAGAGATACCATTGCGCCTCGAGCCAGGCGTTGGACGATGTATTGAAAACCTTTCGCACGATGGCGTTGCCGGCACTGACGAGAACGGCGACGAGGATCAGCCAGCCAACGGCCTTTCCGATATTTTCCGTGATCGCGTCGATGAGCCGGCTGAGGACCAGCAGCGTCTTCATAACCAATTCCTCCCCGCCCGGCTTGTTATTTGTTTGATGCCAGGCAGAGTCAGAGTGCCGATTTCAAAGCCCGTTTCAAGCACAAAGCCCGGTTTTCCCGCTCTCAACCGCCGTCTTAGACGAAAGGCGAATACGGCTTCGAGGCAGTTGCACAAAGGATAGGCAGAGGCAGGCGTCGCTGCGGCCTTGCTCCCGCCGAAGGTTCTGCTACAACAGCGCGAAATCATCATACAAATGAGGGCGGAGCCATGTCCCCGATCAATCTCGCAATCGTCGGCGTCGGCAAGATCGTGCGCGACCAGCATCTTCCGGCCGTCGCGAAGAACAGCGACTACAGGCTGATCGCCGCGGCGAGCCGCCACGGCACGGTCGATGGCATCGACAATTTCAGGTCGATCGACGAGATGCTGGCCGCCGTCCCCGCCATCGACGCCGTATCGCTCTGCATGCCGCCGCAATATCGCTACGAGGCGGCCGGGAAGGCGCTTTCCGCCGGCAAGCACGTCTTCCTCGAAAAGCCGCCGGGCGCGACGCTTTCCGAGGTCGCCGACCTCGAGGCGCTCGCCGCGTCCAAGGGGCTTTCGCTCTTTGCAAGCTGGCATTCGCGCTATGCGCCGGCCGTCGAGGCCGCGAAGGAATTTCTCGCCGGCACGACGATCCGCTCCATGCGGGTGATCTGGAAGGAAGACGTGCGCCACTGGCATCCGAACCAGGAATGGATCTGGCAGGCGGGTGGCCTCGGCGTGTTCGATCCGGGCATCAACGCGCTCTCCATCGTCACCCACATCCTGCCGCGCCCGGTCTTCATCACCGCCGCGACGCTGGAATTCCCGGAAAACCGCGACGCCCCCATCGCTGCCTCGATGACCTTCTCGGACGCGAAGGGCCTCGACCTTGCCGCCGAGTTCGACTGGCGCCAGACGGGCAAGCAGAGCTGGGACATCGTCGCCAAGACCGATGCCGGCGAAATGGTGCTGTCGGAAGGCGGCGCCAAGCTCTCCATCGACGGCAAGCTGGTGCATGAGGAGCCGGAACAGGAGTATCCGATGCTCTACAAGCGCTTCGCCGAGATCATCAAGGCCGGCAAATCCGACGTCGATCTCGCGCCGCTCCGCCACGTCGCGGACGCGTTCATGCTCGGGCGACGGAAGTTCGTCGATTCGTTCTACGATTGAGAAAAGGCCCGCCTCCCGGCGGGCCTTTTCCGTTGGGGCGTCAGGCCGCGGCGGCGGCCGGGCTTGCCCCCGGCCGCCTGAGCAGCAGCACCGAGAGCGCAGCCAGCACGCACATGAGGCCGGCGATCTGCAAGGCGGGCATGTAGGTATTGTAGTCGCTCTTCAGGTAGCCTGCGCCGAAGGCGGCCGTCGCCGCGCCGAGCTGATGGCCGGCAAAGACCCAGCCGAAGACCAGCCCCGCCTTTTCGCGACCGAAATTTTCCGCCGCGAGCTTGACCGTCGGCGGCACCGTCGCGACCCAGTCCAGACCGTAGAAGACGGCGAAGACCGACAGTTCCAGCATGCTGAAGCCGGAGAAGGACAGGTAGATCAGCGAGAAGCCACGCAGCCCGTAGAACCAGAAAAGCAGGAAGCGGTTGTCGTAGCGATCCGACAGCCAGCCGGCGAAAACCGTGCCGAAGAAATCGAAGACGCCAATGACGGCGAGCGTGCTTGCGGCGGTTACGGCCGCCATGCCGAAATCGCCGCAGATCGAAATCCAATGGGTCTGGATGAGGCCGTTGGTCGAAAGACCGCAAACGAAGAAGGTGCCGAAGAGAACCCAGAAGACCGGATTGGCGGAAACGCTTTTCAGGGTGACGAGCGGGGCAAGCAAGGTGGCGCGCAGATTGTGATCCTGCTGGGGCGGCTTGACGATGGCCGTCTCGCCATAGGCCGGCAGGCCGACATCGGCGGGATGGTCTCGCATCAGCAGAAGAACGAACAACATGGCGGCGGCGATGACGGCGACCGACAGCGTCAGCGCAGCGCGCCAGCCATAGGCCTCGGTCAGCGCGGCAAGCAGCGGCAGGAAGACGAGCTGGCCGGTGGCTGTGCTCGCCGTCATCAGGCCGACGACGAGGCCCCGGCGCTTCGAGAACCAGCGGGTGGCGACGGTCGCGCCCAGAACCAGCGCCGTCATGCCGGTGCCGACCCCGATCACCACGCCCCAGAGCAGCAGAAGCTGCCAGACCTCGGTCATGAAGAAGGAGACGACGATGCCGCTCATGATGAGGACGAGTGCGGTCGTCACGACCTGGCGGATGCCGAAATGATTCATGAAGGCGGCGGCGAAGGGACCGAGGAGCCCGAAGAGCACGAGGCGCACGGCCATGGCGGAGGAAATCTCGGCGATATCCCAGCCGAACTCCTCGTGCAGGGGCAGGATCATGACGCCCGCCGAGCCCATGGCCCCGGCGGTCGCCAGCATGGTGAGGAAGGTGGTCGCGGCAACCACCCAGCCGTAATGGAGGTTCCGGTCGGCCATCCATCTGGCGAGGTTTGCGGAGAACATGGTCGAAGTCCCTTTCCTGATCGCCGCCGGTGCGGTCGGGTTTGGAGCATCTGCTCAAAAATGCGGGCAGATACCCATTTCCTGTCGAAAAAATCAGAGCGCGGCAAGAAGCTGCCGCAACTGCTCGGCGCCGCCCGGCCCGAGCCGCGATTCGATATCGGCCTGAACGCCGTCCCATAGCGGCGCCCCTGCCCCGAGGATTGCGCGTCCCTCGTCGGTCACGGCCAGCGTCGCCTCGCGCTGGTCCTTGCCGGGCCGGATCGCCACCAGCCCCATGCGCGCCAGCACCTTGGCATTGCGCCCTACCGTCGAGCGGTCGAGTTCGACGCGCATGGCCAGATCGGTCAGCGATACAGGTGCCATGCGGTCGATGTTCCTGAGCAGGCTGAACTGCGCGATGTTCACGCCAAGCGGCGCCAGCGCCTCGTCGTAATAGGACGAGACCCGGCGCGAGGCCTTGCGCAGCACGATGCAGTGACACATGTCCTTGGTCATTTCTCGGGTATATACCCACAAACACATCCGCGCAAGGCGAAAGGTGCGTCGCGCGGGAATGGGCGATGCCGTCTTCGATGCCTCGGAGAAGGCGGCCGGGTCAGGCCTTCTTCATCCAGCGCCCGTCGCCGTTCTGCTGCCAGTAGGTGAGCTGGTGCCCCTCGCCTTTCAGACGCTTCCAGTGCTCGCGCGCGGTCTCCACCTCGGCCTGGTCGTAGCCGTCGAACATGAAGATGACGCGCTCATAGGCGTCGAGCGGCGGCGGCGGCGCGCCGGCGACGAGGAAGCGGACGGTGGCGGCGTTCGGGTTGTCGGGCGTTGCCGTCAGGAGCACCGGCTGCTCTTCGGGAAAGGCTTGCTCGTCGGTGCCGTGCGGCAGGAAGCTGTCCTCGCGGAAGGTCCACAGATGCGTGTCGAGCGCATCGCGGCGCTCGGCATCGCCCGCCTGCACGACGACGCGCCAGCCGCGCTCCAGACTCTTGTCGAGCAGCGGCGGCAGCGCGTCTTCGAGCTTGGATTCCGTCAGGTGATAGAAGAGGACTTCGCTCACCTCTCCCTCACCCTTCGTAATGGGCGCGCACGAGCTCGTCGAGCAGGCGCACGCCGAAGCCGGAGGCCCAGGACTGGTTGATCTCGTCGGTCGGCGAGCCCATGGCGGTGCCGGCGATGTCGAGATGCGCCCAGGGCGTGTCCTTGACGAAGCGCTGGAGGAACTGCGCGGCGGTGATCGAGCCGGCATAGCGGCCGCCGGTGTTCTTCATGTCGGCGAACTTGCTGTCGATCATCTTGTCGTATTCGCGGCCGAGCGGCATGCGCCAGAGACGCTCGTTCGTCGAAAGGCCGGCGGCGGTGAGGCGCGCGGCGAGCGTGTCGTCGTTGGAAAACAGGCCGGCATGATGGCTGCCAAGCGCGACCATGATCGCACCGGTCAGCGTCGCAAGGTTCACCATGAATTGCGGCTTGAAGGTCTCGTTGCAGTACCAGAGCGCATCGCAGAGCACGAGGCGGCCTTCGGCATCGGTGTTGATGACCTCGATGGTCTGGCCGGACATCGACTTGACGATATCGCCCGGGCGCTGGGCATTGCCGTCGGGCATGTTTTCCACGAGGCCGAGGATGCCGACGACATTGGCCTTTGCCTTGCGGGCTGCGAGCGTGTGCATGAGGCCGATGACGGCGGCCGCGCCGCCCATGTCGCCCTTCATGTCCTCCATGCCGGCGGCCGGCTTGATGGAGATGCCGCCGGTATCGAAGACGACACCTTTGCCGATGAAGGCGATCGGCCGGTCCTTCTCCTTGCCGCCCTTCCACTGCATGACCGCGAGGCGCGGCGGGCGGACCGAACCCTGCGCGACGCCGAGCAGGGCGGCCATGCCGAGCTTCTTCATCTCACGCTCGGTGAGGATGTCCACCTCGACGCCGAGCTTTTCGAGGGCCTTGGCCTTGTCGGCGAATTCGACGGGGCCGAGCACGTTGGCCGGCTCGTTGACGAGGTTGCGCGCGAGGATGACGCCTTCGGCGACGGCTTCGGAGACGTCGTTCGCCTTCTTCGCCGCGCCGGCCTCGGCGGTGACGATCGTCACTTTGACGGCCTTGCCGTTCTTCGCCTCGTCGTCTTCGCCCTTCTTCGTCTTGTAGAGGTCGAAGCTGTAGGCGCCGAGTTGCAGGCCGAGCGCGAAGTCGGCGGCGTTCTTCCCCGTCACCGAAACGCCGGGGGCATCGAGATGGATCGCCACCTTCTCGGCGCGGCCGATCCTGCCGGCAGCCGCCCCGCCCAGCTTCAGCCAGTCATGCGCAACGAGCTTCTCCGCCTCGCCGAGGCCGAGCACGAGGATGCGGTCGGCCGCCGCGCCATGCGGCGCAAGGACGTCGAGGCTCTTCAGCGCCTTGCCGGTGAATTTCGCGACGCCCGCCGCGCGGCCAACGGCGCCTTCCGGATCGACCTCGCCGATCGCCGCGGGCTTGCCCCCCGCGACCTGGAGAAGGATCGCGAGGTCGCCCGCCCCGCGTGCCGTCTTTGCGAAACCGATGTCGAATTTGAAAGCCATGATTCACTCCGATATGGCCTTGCGGCCCCTTATTCAGCCGCGCGGGCCGCCGGAGCGCTGCGCGAATCGCGAAAACGCTCCGTCCTTCATTTCTGCCTTTCCGCGTGCAAAAGCGCCTTGCGCTTCTGCCGGAACGGCGCCAATCGCATCAATTCCTTGTCGCTTTTGCGGCGCTTGGCAAGATGCGCCCGCTTGTTTAGAGAGCGTTAAGCATGCTTGTTCGCCAGAAATTTTCCATCCGGGCGGACACTCTTCACTATGGCGTCAGCCTCAAGAAAGCTTATATGCCCATTTGCAGTTCCGTTGACGGGCGCCGTGGGCGTGGACCGGAACCGCTTGTCGGACGTGCGGACTGAAAGATGAAACTGATCGAGCGCTATATCCTGCGGCGGGCGTCGCTCATGTTCGTCGCCACGCTCCTGCCCCTGCTCGGCATCGTCTGGGTCACGCAGGCGCTCACCAGCATCAACCTCGTCACCGACAGCGGCCAGTCGATCTTCGCCTTCGTGAAGCTCGCCACGCTGATCCTGCCCTCCGTCATTCCGATCATCCTGCCCTTCGCGCTCGTCATCGGCGTTTCGCAGACGCTGACCGTGATGAACGGCGATTCGGAGCTGACGGTGCTGAATTCGGCCGGCGCCTCGCGCGCCACGATCATCCGGCCGATCATGATCCTCGCCGTGGCGATGAGCTTCGTCTCCTTCGCCGTCGACAATTTCGTCGAGCCCTATTCCCGCATGGCCGTGCGCAAGATGATCGCGACGGCCCATGCCGACATGCTGTCCGCGGTCGTGCAGGAAAACACCTTCCGCAAGATCACCGACGGCCTCTACGTGCAGGTCGCGGAGCGGCGCAACGGCGGCGTCCTGCGCGGCATCTTCGTGGCCGATACGCGCGATCCGCGCTTCGAGATGGTCTATTACGCCCGCGAGGGCGCCGTAGACGAGAAGAGTTCGGCACTGGTGATGAAGGACGGTGAGGTGCATCGCAAGCTGCCGGACGGCAACGTCTCGGTCATCCGCTTCGAATCCTACGCCTTCGACCTTGCCGACCTCACCCAGAGCGCCGGACAGGCCAATATAAGGCCGAAGGACCGGGACCTGCCCTATCTTCTCGAGCCCGACCCGGAAGACCCCTATTTCAAGCGCAATCCGGGCGCCTTCAGCGCCGAACTGCACCGCCGATTCTCCGAGTGGCTGCTGCCCGCGGTCTTCGGCCTGATCGCGCTCGTCGTCAGCGGCGACGCGCGTTCGCACCGCGAAGCGCGCATCCACCCGATGGTCACGGCGCTGCTGACGGCGCTCTTCATTCGCTGGGCGAGCTTCTATGCATCGAACAATGCCGAGAACTCGGTCGCCTTTACCGTGATCATGTATCTGATACCGCTCGTCACCGGGGGGCTCGCGATCCGCTATCTCGCGCGCAACAAGAGCCTGGAGATCCCCGCCACGCTCGGCGAGCGGCTGGCGGCGTTGCGCGCAAGGCTGCTTTCGCGCCTCACCGGCCCCGGCACGCCTTCCACCGGCGGGGGCGCCAGCTCATGATCCGCACGCTCGGCCTCTATTTCTTCCGCCGCTACATCACCACCACGGCATGGTTCCTGCTCGGCGTCTTCTCGCTCGTCTTCATCATCGATTTCAGCGAAATGTCGAACCGGGCCGGCGCGCTGCCGCATTATACGGTGTCGATCGGCCTTCTCGTGACGGCGCTGCGCATTCCGACCATCCTCATGCAGACGGTGCCCTTCGTCGCGCTCTTCTCCGGCATGGCCGCGCTGATCTCGCTCAACCGCCGCTACGAACTGGTCGTGACGCGCGCGGCGGGCATTTCCGTCTGGCAGTTCCTGCGCCCCTTCATCGTCGGCGCCTTCCTGTTCGGCCTTGCCGCCGTGCTGGTGCTCAACCCCCTCGCCGCCTGGGGCAACAGGAAGTCGCAGGAGCTCGAAGCCTCCTGGGGCGCGACCAATGCGCGGGCCGAGAACACCGTTCCGTGGCTGCGCCAGATCTACGGCAAGGACCAGGCGATCATCGGCGCCAAGGCGATGCTCGACGGCGGCACGCGCCTTCTCAACGTCTCCGTCATCCACTTCGACCAGAGCGGCGGGATCGTCCTCAGGCAGGACGCCGACTCGGCCACTTTGGAAGATGGTTACTGGCTTCTTAAGAATGTTCGCGAGACTCGCATCGGCGAATTGCCGGTTCGTCTCGACGAGGTACAGCTTCGTACCAACCTGAAACGGGAATTCGTTCAGGAGAGCCTGGAGAAACCTGAAAACATTGCGTTTTTCGATCTGGGACGAAAGATCGAGGCGGCAAAATCCTTCGGCTTCCCGACCTATGCGATGCAAACGCAGCTTCACTCGATGCTTTCGCTGCCGCTTCTCCTGGTTGCGATGACGCTGATCGCTGCCTGTGTATCGTTAAAATTTAGTCGGTTTAACCAATCGCGTGCGGTGATTCTGGGTGGAATCCTGTCAGGCTTCATGCTTTATGTCGTCACCGTGCTTGTGAAGGCATTCGGAAGCAGCGGTGTTGTTCCTCCGTTCGTTGCGGCCTGGCTACCAGTGGTCGTCGCAATGTCCTTGGGCGCGACGATTCTTCTGCATCAGGAGGACGGCTAGTGGCGGCAGGCGACCGCAAAACGAATCGGTGGTTGAAAGCCGCCCTGCTTGCAGGTGCGGCAACGTGCGCCCTCATGCCCGTTTTCTCCCTGCCCGCTTATGCCCAGTCGCCCGATATCGGGACGATGGAGCCGAAGATTCCCGAAGGCAGCAAGCTGGTGCTCGCTGCCAACGAACTCGTCTATAACAAGGACAACGAGACGGTCGTCGCCCGTGGCGCCGTGCAGATCAATTACGGCGGCTACAAGCTCGTCGCCCGCGAGGTCGAGTACGACCAGAAAACGGGCCGGCTGAAGGCCCGCGGCAATATCGAACTGGTCGAGCCGACCGGCAATCGCCTCTATGGCGAGGAGATGGACCTCTCGGACGATTTCGCCAACGGCTTCGTCAATGCGCTGCGCGTCGAGACCACCGATCTCACCAAGATGGCGGCCACCAGCGGCGAACGCGTCAACGACGAGGAAATGATCCTCAACCACGCCGTCTATACCGCCTGCACGCCCTGCGCCACCGACCCGACGCATCGCGGCGTCTGGGAGGTCAAGGCCGAGCGCATCGTGCAGAACGGCCGCACCAAGACGATCCGTCTCGAGCGCGCCCGCTTCGAGATGTTCGGCAAGCCGATCGCCTATATCCCGGTGCTCGAGGTGCCGGACCAGACCGTCAAGCGGAAGACCGGATTCCTCTTCCCGAAGTTCCAGTATGCGCAGAAGCTCGGCTTCGGCGTGACGACCCCCTATTATATCGCGATCGCGCCCGACATGGACGCGACGCTGTCGCCGACCGTCCTGACCAACCAGGGCTTCCTGATGGAAGCGGAATTCCGCAAGCGCTTCCATAACGGCCTGGTCACGTTGCGCGCCGCCGGTATCCGGCAGCTGAATTCCGACGTCTTCACGGCCAATACGAGTGACCGCCTGGAAGACGGCTTCCGCGGCATGGTCGCCTCCACGGGCGAATTCAAGATCAATCCGCGCTGGGCGTTCGGCTGGAACGTCATGGCGCAGACCGACAACAACTTTTCGCGCACCTACGAACTCAGCGGCCTGAAGGACAAGACCTACGTCAACCAGGGCTATCTGTCGGGCCTTGGCCGCCGCAACAGCTTCGACCTGCGTGCCTTCTATTTCGACGTGCAGGACGCCGACGCCGACAACGAGGCCGAACGCCAGCAGGCGATCGCACAGACGCTGGACCACGAATATATCGTGCCGCAGCCGGTGTTCGGCGGCGAGCTCAGCGTTACCACGAATATCACGAACATCGATCGTGACCTTGATACGCACGCACTAGGCGGTATAGATCGATTCCGTGGCCTCGAAGGCGGCATGACCCGCCTGACGAGCGAAGTGGAATGGAAGCGCCAGTTCGTGGTTCCCGGCGGCCTTGTTCTCACGCCGTTGCTGGCAGCGCGTGGCGATATCCATCGCCTCGATATGCGGTCACCGGTGGGATATACCGGAAACTATGAATCAGATAGCAGCGCCACCCGCTCGATGCTGACGGCGGGCCTCGAGGCCCGCTATCCGATCCTCGCGACGACGGATTACAGCACGCATCTCTTCGAGCCGATCGCACAGATCTACGCGCGCCCGGACGAGGACTTCGCCGGCCGCCTGCCGAACGAGGATGCCCAGAGCTTCGTCTTCGACGCCACGAACCTTTTCGAGCGCGACAAGTTCTCGGGCTTCGACCGGATCGAAGGCGGCACCCGCGCCAATGTCGGCCTGCGCTACACCGGCACGTTCGACAACGGCGTGCTCCTGCGCAGCATCATCGGCCAGTCGTTCCAGCTCGGTGGCGTGAACTCCTTCGCAACGCCGGACCTCGTCAATGCCGGCGCGAATTCAGGCCTTGAAACGGACAGCTCGGATTATGTCGGCATGGCGGGCTTCGACCTGCCGAACGGCATCTCCTTCTCCACCAGCGCACGCCTCGGCAAGGACGATTTCTCGCTGCGTCGCTCGGATACCGCGCTGCGCTACGACGGCGCCAAGGTTGCGACGGAGATCGTCTATACGCGCATTGCGGCACAGCCGGACTATGGCCTGCCAAACAGCGCAAGCGAAATCCAGAGCAAGGCCGTCTTCAAGTTCCACGATTACTGGTCCGTCTTCGGCTCGCTGACCTATGACATCGGCAACCATGTCGTCTCGCGTGACGGGGTCGGCATCTCCTATGACGACCGGGATACCGTCTTCTCGCTGTTCTATGAGCGCGAGCGGGACAGGTACGGCAGCACGGCGAACGACTGGTCGATCGGCGCGCGTCTGATGTTCCGTACCCTCGGCGACATCCGGGTGGGGGATTCGGCCCTCACCGGCTTCGAATAGCGTTCGCCTGCCGCTCTTGTCATCGTTTGGCCGTATGTATTATGCACATCCGGGACAATAGGCTTCCGCGGCCGTCGTGCGCCCTCAAGGCGTCTGGCCGCGGGGCGAAATGGATTTGGATAGAGGGACTGGCATGATGGGCAGACAATCTCTGGTGCGTTCCATGATGGTGGGCGCTGCGCTGGCAGCGGCCGTGACGATCGCTGTCCCGCTGGGTTCCGCACAGGCTGCCACCTCGGTCGTCGCCGTCGTCAACAACACGCCGATCACCTCCGGCGATGTCGAGCGCCGCGTCAACTTCCTGAAGCTTCAGCGGGCCAAGGGCAACCTTCGCAGCAAGGCCCGCGAGGAACTGATCGAGGAAGCGCTGAAGCGCGAGGAAGTCCTGCGCGTGCGCGCCTCGGTCAGCACCTCGGAAGTGGACGCCGCCTATGCGCGCTTTGCCTCCTCGAACAAGATGTCGCTCGACCAGCTCGGCAAGATCCTGAACCAGGCCGGCGTCGGCCCGGAGCATTTCAAGCAGTTCATCGCCATCCAGATGAGCTGGCCGCGCGTGGTCAATGCCCGCTTCGGCGGCACGACCAGCGGCAAGTCGCTTGTCGAGCGCATGCAGGAGCATGGCGGCAAGAAGCCGGTGACGACGGAATATTTCCTCAAGCAGGTGATTTTCGTCGTGCCGGAAAAGCGCCGAAACGCGATCCTCGGCAAGCGCAAGGCGGAGGCGGAGGCCTCCCGCTCGAAATTCCCCGGCTGCGACCAGGCAAAGGCCTTCGCCGCGACGATGCACGACGTGTCGATCCGCGATCTCGGCCGCGTTCTCGCCCCCCAGATGCCGGACGACTGGAAGCCGCTGATCGAGAAAGCCACCGGCCAGACGACCGGCACGCGCGTCACCGAGCGCGGTGTCGAATATCTGGCGATCTGCAAGAAGCGGGAGGTCAATGACGACGTCGCCGCCGAAATGGTCTTCCGCGCGGAGGATATCGCCAGCTCCAAGGGCAACAACGAGAACGACGAGAACAGCAAGAAGTACATCGCCGAACTGCGCAAGAAGGCGACGATCACCGAGCGCTGATCCGGCGCTCCCGCGCGGGACGCTTCTCGAACCCGCAGGGGCATGTCCTGATGCCCTTGCCTTCATCTCCATGCATTCCGGCGGCAATCGCTGCGCACCATGCCGGAATCGTTTTCGCGGCAGGGGCCCATGACACAGACCAACACGCCTCCGCTGGCGCTCACCATGGGCGATCCCGCCGGGATAGGGCCGGATATCACCCTCGCCCTTTGGGCCGCCCGCGAGCGGCTTTCGCTTCCCGCCTTCCTGTTCATCGGCGATGCCGGGGTGCTGCGTGAGCGGGCCACCCTGCTCGGCCTCGACGTCGCCATCGCCGCGGCGGAACCGGAAACGGCGGCGACCGTCTTCCCGAAGGCCATTCCCGTTCTTGCCTGCGACTGCCCCGTGCCCGTCGTTCCCGGCGCGCCGGACGCGGCCAATGCCGCGGCCGTAACGGGCTCTATCGAGGCCGCCGTCCGTCTCACCATGGCGGGGAGAGCCTCCGCCGTCGTGACGAACCCGATCGCCAAGGCGGTTCTCTACGATGCCGGCTTCAGCTTTCCGGGACATACCGAATTCCTTGCCGATCTTGCCGCGAGGGAGACCGGACGGGAGGCCCTCCTCCCCGTCATGCTGCTGGCGGGCCCGAAGCTGCGCGCCGTGCCCGTCACGATCCATATTCCGCTGAAGGACGTCCCCGCCGCCCTCACCGAGGAGCTGATCTTTGAAACGGCGGCGATCACCGAACGGGACCTTCGCCGCCGCTTCGGCATCGGGCGCCCGCGCCTTGCGCTAGCCGGCCTCAATCCGCATGCCGGCGAAGGTGGGGCACTGGGGCTGGAGGACGATGCCATCGTGCGGCCTGCCGTCGAACGGCTGCAAGCCGCCGGCATCGACGCCATCGGCCCGCTTCCGGCCGACACCATGTTCCACGACGCCGCCCGCGCCACCTATGACGTGGCGCTCTGCATGTATCACGACCAGGCGCTGATCCCCGCCAAGGCGCTCGGCTTCGACGATTCCGTCAACGCGACGCTGGGCCTGCCCTTCATCCGCACCTCGCCGGACCACGGAACGGCCTTCTCGCTGGCCGGCAAGGGCGTCGCGAGGCCCGACAGCCTGCTCGCCGCGCTCCGGCTGGCGAGTACGCTTGCCGCGCATGAGCGTGCAGCAGGGGAGACGGTTTGATGGCGGCACTCGACGGACTTCCGCCGCTTCGCGACGTCATCCAGCGGCACGGGCTCGACGCGAAGAAGGCACTCGGGCAGAACTTCCTGCTCGACCTCAACCTCACCCAGAAGATCGCCCGCACCGCGGGCCCCATCGAGAACCATACGGTGATCGAGGTCGGCCCCGGTCCCGGCGGCCTGACGCGCGCCATTCTCGCGCTCGGCGCGAAACGCGTCATCGCCATCGAGCGGGATGCGCGCTGCCTGCCGGCGCTGGCCGAAATCTCGGAGCACTATCCCGGCCGCCTGACGGTGATCGAGGGCGATGCGCTGAAGACGGATTTCGAGGCGCTGGCGCCGGGCGAGCCGGTGCGCATCATCGCCAACCTGCCCTACAATGTCGGCACGCAACTGCTCGTCAACTGGCTGCTGCCGAAACGCTGGCCGCCCTTCTGGGAATCGCTGACGCTGATGTTCCAGCGCGAGGTGGGGCTGCGCATCGTCGCCGAAGAGAACGACGACCATTACGGCCGGCTCGGCGTGCTCTGCGGCTGGCGCACCCATGCACGCATGGCCTTCGACGTGCCGCCGCAAGCCTTCACGCCGCCGCCGAAGGTGACGTCCTCCGTCGTGCATCTGGAGCCGGTAGCCAATCCGTTGCCCTGCGATGTCTCGGCGCTGGAGCGTGTCACCCATGCGGCCTTCGGCCAGCGCCGCAAGATGCTGCGGCAGAGCGTCAAGTCGCTCGGCGGCGAAGCGCTGCTGGCGAAAGCGGAGATCGATCCGCAGCGGCGGGCGGAGACGCTGAGCGTGGAAGAGTTCGTGCGGCTGGCGAACGCGCTGTAGCATTCGCCCCTCATCCGGCCTGCCGGCCAACTTCTCCCCGCAGGCGGGGCGAAGGAGATATGCCGCGCCGTTTTCCCCAATCAGCAAGCGCCCGTGGGGCACATCCCCTCTCCCCGCTTGCGGGGAGAGGGTTAGGGTGAGGGGCAATTCCGGAACGGGAACCCTGCGATTGGCAAAGGCCGATCAGAGAACCGGCTTTTCCGTCACCAGCTTCGTCACGAAATCGAACAGCCCGTGCCGCCGGTCGCGGCGAAGGCGCTCGGCCTTGACGATGCTTTGCACGGCGTCGAAGGCGACGGAGAGGTCGTCGTTGAGGATGACGTAGTCGTATTCGCGCCAGTGCTCGATCTCGGCGCGGGAATTGGCGAGGCGGGTCTGGATGACCTCCTCCGTGTCCTCCGCGCGGCGATGCAGGCGCGATTGCAGCTCGGTCATCGACGGCGGCAGGATGAAGATCGAGACAACGTCGGCCGGCATCTTCTCCTGGAGCTGCTGGGCGCCCTGCCAGTCGATGTCGAAGAGCATGTCGCGGCCGGCGGACATCGCCTCCTCCACCGGCTCGCGCGGCGTGCCGTAGAAATTGCCGTGCACCTCTGCCCATTCGAGCAGCGCGTCGCCATCGCGCAGGCGCTCGAATTCCTTGTGGTTGATGAAGTGATAGTGCCGGCCGGCGATCTCGCTGGCGCGGCGCTGGCGCGTCGTGACGCTGACCGACAGGCTGAGGCCGGGATCGGCCTCCAGCAGGTTGCGCGCAATGGTCGACTTGCCCGCGCCGGACGGCGAGGAGATGACGAGCATGAGCCCGCGGCGCTCGATATGGATCTCTTTCGACGGTTCGGCCATGGCCTACTCCAAATTCTGGACCTGTTCCCTGAACTGGTCGATGACGACCTTCAGCTCGATGCCTGCAGCCGTTACAGCAGCAGCGTTCGACTTGGAACAGATCGTATTCGATTCCCGGTTAAATTCCTGTGCGAGAAAATCGAGCTTGCGGCCGATGGGGCCGCCCGCCGCGATGAGCTCGCGCGCCGCCGCCACATGGGCCTTCAGCCGGTCGATCTCCTCGCGCAGGTCCGCCTTGGTGGCGATGAGCGCCGCCTCCTGGTGCAGCCGGTCGCGGTCGAGCGCGCTCGCGCCCTGCAGCAGCACTGCAACCTGCCCGGCCAGCCGCTCGGCGATTGCCGTCACGCTGCGCGAAGGATCGGCCTCGACGATCTCCGTCAGGGCCTCGATACGGGAGACCTGGCCGAGCAGGATTCCGGCGAGCGCGTTCCCCTCCTTGCGCCGCATGTCGGCGAGACGGCGGACCGCTTCGGCAAAGCCTTCCCGGATATCGCGATCCCGCGCCGCGCGCTCGTCTTCGCTCTCTTCCGCCTCGCGGAAGTCCACGATGCCGCGAACGGAGAGCAGCGTGTCAAGCTTCACCGGCGCGGGGTCGATGATGCCGGCAAGCTGCTCGCGCAGGGCAAGGACGGCGGCCAGTGCGCCCTGGTTCACGACGGCCTCGATATCAGCCTCGCTGATGCTGGTGGCAAGGCCGACCTGGAGATTGCCGCGCGAGAAGGCTTCGCCCGCAAGGCGCCGCACATCCGCTTCCAGCGCCTCGAAGCCGGGCGGCAGTCGCAGGCGCATGTCGAGCCCCTTGCCGTTCACCGAACGCAGTTCCCACGCCCAGCGTGTGCGCCCGCTGGTTCCCTCGACCCGCGCAAAGCCGGTCATCGATTGCAATGTCATGTCAGCCTCCAGTGGCGGCCCGCCCGGGCGGGCCTGCCGGACACGCGCAGCGTGCCCGGTATCGGATATCCAAAGTGAAACAGTTTCCCGGCCTTGGAAACCGGCAAGCGGGCGGAAGCGGCCGCGATCCACACCAAAGGTGGCGCCGATACGAAAAGGCCCCGAAACCGGGGCCTCCTGCACAATCCGGCCCTTACTGGGCGGTGGTCGTCGCGTCTTGCGTTTCCTTGGCGGCGTCGGCCGCCTTCTCCGCTTCCAGTTTGCGCCAGCGCCGGACATTCTGGTTGTGCTCGTCCAGCGTCTCGGCGAAGACGTGACCACCGGTGCCGTCGGCGACGAAGTAGAGGTCCGCCGTGCGCGAGGGATTGGCGACGGCTTCCAGCGCCGCGCGGCCGGGATTGGCGATGGGCGTGGGCGGCAGGCCCTTGATGATATAGGTGTTGAACGGCGTCTTCTTCTCGAGGTCCGACTGGAAGATCGGCCGGTCGGTGGGCTTACCCTCGCCGCCGAAGATACCGTAGATGATCGTCGGGTCCGATTGCAGGCGCATGCCCTTCTCGAGACGATTGAGGAACACCGAGGCCACGCGCGAGCGCTCGTCGGCCCGGCCCGTCTCCTTCTCGACGATGGAGGCGAGCGTGACGAACTCCTCGCGGGTCGAGATCGGCAGGTCGGGGTCGCGGCGCTGCCATATCTGGTCGATCAGCGTTTTCTGCGCGTCGAGCATCTGGTGCAGGATATCGGCGCGCTTCGTGCCGCGCGAGAACTTGTAGGTGTCCGTCATCAGCGAGCCTTCCGGCGGCAGCTCTGCCGGCAGGTCGCCTTCCAGCACCGGGTCCTCCGCAAGGCGCTTGAAGACCTGCTTGACCGTCAGGCCTTCCGGCACGGAGACGCTGTAGAGGATCGACTTGCCGGATTTCAGCAATTCGACGATCTCCCGCATGGAGGCGCCGGCCTTGATCTCGTATTCGCCGGCCTTCAGCGTCTCGCCGTCGAGATAGACGCGCGAGAGCACGCGGAAGACGCGGCTGTCGCTGATGATGTTGTTGCGTTCGAGATTGGCGGCGATCTCGTTGGTGCCGGCGCCGCCGCGAACGATGAAGTTCGTATTGGCGGTCAGCGGGCCTGGCTCCTCATAGCTCTTGATGCCGTAATAGAAGATGCCGACGCCGATGAGCGTGGCGAAGACGACCACGGTCATGACGAAATTCAGGAAGATGACGACCTGGCTGCGCGCCTTGCGCGACCGGCGGCGGCTCGGCGGTTCGGGCACCTGCTCGGGGCGCAGGGCCTCATTGGCGGACTTCGGAATGATGCGGGGCTGGCCGGAGGCCTCGCCGCGTCCGAATTGCGTCTCGCCGGAATCGTTCGTGTCGCTCACGGACTGTCCTCATGGGTTCGGGCATTGCTCGACGTCTTCCAGCAGAGCAATGCGGCAAAAGCGGGATCAAGCCGCTCTTCTCATTCGGTTGTGCGGGCGCGCCGGGACGACTTGGCGTCCCGGACGGGATCAGGCGTCGTAGCGCTTGAGAACCAGTGATGCGTTCGTTCCGCCGAAGCCGAACGAATTGGACAGCGCCACGTTGATCTCGCGCTTGCGGGCCTTGTGGGGCACCAGGTCGATCGCCGTCTCGACGTCGGGATTGTCGAGGTTGAGCGTCGGCGGCGCGATATTGTCACGGATCGCCAGCGCGGTGAAGATCGCCTCGACGGCACCGGCAGCACCCAGAAGGTGGCCGATGGCCGACTTGGTGGACGACATGGAGACGCGGGAGGCCGCATCGCCGACAAGCCGCTCCACCGCGCCGAGCTCGATCGTGTCGGCCATGGTGGAGGTGCCGTGCGCGTTGATATAGTCGACCTCGCTGGCCGGAATGCCGGCGCGCTTCAGCGCCATGGTCATGCAGCGGAAGGCGCCCTCGCCGTCCTCGGACGGCGCGGTGATATGGAATGCGTCGCCCGAAAGGCCGTAGCCGACGACCTCGGCATAGATCTTCGCGCCGCGCGCCTTGGCGTGCTCCAGCTCTTCGAGAACGACGACGCCTGCCCCCTCACCCATGACGAAGCCATCGCGGTCGCGGTCATAGGGACGCGAAGCGGCGGTCGGGTCGTCGTTGCGGGCGGTGGACAGCGCCTTGCAGGCGGCGAAGCCGGCGAGCGAGATGCGGCAGATCGGCGATTCGGCACCGCCGGCCACCATGACGTCGGCATCGCCGAGCGCGATCAGGCGGCTGGCATCGCCGATGGCGTGCGCGCCGGTCGAGCAGGCGGTGACGACGGAATGGTTCGGGCCGCGCAGCTTGTGCTTGATCGAAACCTGGCCGGAGGCGAGGTTGATCAGGCGGCCGGGAATGAAGAAGGGCGAGATGCGGCGCGGGCCCTTGTCGCGCAGCGTGTAGCCGGCCTCGACGATGCCCTCGAGGCCGCCGATGCCGGAGCCGATGAGCACGCCGGTCGCGATCTGGTCCTCGTCGGTCTTCGGATGCCAGCCGGCGTCCTCAAGCGCCATGTCGGCGGCGGCGACGGCATAGATGATGAAGGGATCGACCTTGCGCTGTTCCTTGGGTTCCATCCACTGGTCGGCATTGTAGGTGCCGTCGGAACCGTCGCCGAGCGGGATGGAACAGGCGATCTTCGCGGGAAGATCCTCGACCTCGAAGGCGGTTACCCTGGCGGCGGCGCTGCGGCCCTCCAGAAGCCGGCTCCAGGTCACTTCGGTGCCACAGCCAAGCGGGGATACCATGCCGGTACCCGTGATAACGACACGCCTCATCGTCCGTGATCCACCCTTATATTCTTATAATCCATTGCCTCGTGGAGAGGTGCGGCCTCCCGGACGGAGACCGGGACGGGCCGCCGCTGGGCGGCCCGCCGGCAGTCAGATCAGGCCTGGGCCTTCTCGATGAACTTGACGGCGTCGCCGACCGTCAGGATCGAGTCGGCGGCATCGTCCGGGATCTCGACGCCGAATTCTTCTTCGAACGCCATGACCAGTTCGACGGTGTCGAGCGAGTCCGCGCCAAGATCATCGATGAAGCTTGCGCCTTCGCTGACCTTATCGGCGTCAACGCCCAGATGATCAATGACAATTTTCTTTACGCGTTCTGCGATATCGCTCATGTCGGATTCCTCGACCTTTGTTTTTGATCGGCGCCTTTCACGGCACCGGACACTCAACACGCCCGATGTGCCTCAAGAACACATCCGGCAAACCCTTCAACCGGCAATGCGGGATCGACGATCCTTTTGCGTCTCGCCCGATCGCTCAGGCTTTTGCCGGTCGACTGCTGGCAGTCATGGCCCGATTAACACGGTTTATGCCTGCCGCAAAGTGCGAAAATAGCCGGTGCGCCAGCGGTCAACATGCAATTTATGCTGTTTCGCCCGGCGCTTGGACCCGCTTCAGATCATCGCCATGCCGCCGTTCACATGCAGCGTCTGGCCCGTCATGTAGGACGCTTCCGACGAGGCGAGGTAAGCGACGGCCGACGCGACTTCCGCGCCCGTGCCCATGCGCTTCATCGGGATCGCCCCCATGATTGCTTCCTTCTGCTTGTCGTTCAGCTTGCCGGTCATCGCGCTTTCGATGAAGCCCGGCGCCACGCAGTTGACCGTGACGTTGCGGGTCGCGATCTCCTGCGCCAGCGACTTGGTGAAGCCGATCATGCCGGCCTTGGAGGCGCAGTAGTTCGCCTGGCCCGGATTGCCGGTGACGCCGACGACCGAGGTGATGTTGATGATGCGGCCATAGCGGCGGCGCATCATCGGATGGGTCAGCTCGCGCGTCAGGCGGAAGACGGCCGTCAGGTTCACCTCGAGGACGGCATCCCAATCCTCGTCGCTCATGCGCACGAAAAGGCCGTCCTTGGTGATGCCGGCATTGTTGACGAGGATGTCGACGCCGCCGAGCTCGGCTTCCGCCTTCTCGCCGAGCGCCTTGACCTCGGCGCGGTCGGACAGGTTGGCCGGGAAGATGTGGACCCGCTCGCCGAGTTCGTTGGCAAGCGTTTCCAGCTTCTCGACGCGGGTGCCGTGCAGGCCGACGATGGCGCCCTGGCCATGGAGAACGCGGGCGATCTCCTCGCCGATGCCGCCGGATGCGCCGGTAACGAGAGCCTTGCGGCCGGTAAGATCAAGCATGGTTCCGTTCCTTTAAAGAGAGATCAGCCGATGAGCGCTGCAAGCGCGCTGTCGATGTCGGCGGGAGTGTTGATGGCGATGCCGGTGACGGACTTGTCGATGCGGCGTGCAAGACCGGTCAGCACCTTGCCGGAGCCGACTTCGTAGAGCGTCGTCACATCATTCTTTCCGAACCATTCGACCGTCTCGCGCCAGCGGACCTGGCCGGTGACCTGCTCGACGAGGAGCCTGACGATTTCCTCAGGGTCATTGACCGGGGCGGCGCGGACATTGGCGATGACCGGTACGACCGGAGCCTTGGCCGTCACAGCGGCGAGCGCCTCGCGCATGGCGTCGGCAGCGGGGGCCATCAGAGCGGAATGGAAGGGGGCGGAGACGGAGAGCATCAGCGCGCGCTTGGCGCCCTTCTCCGTCGCGAGCCGGGCTGCGACTTCCACGGCCGGCTTGGAGCCGGAAATGACGAGCTGGCCGCCGCCATTGTCGTTGGCGATCTGGCAGGAACCGCCGGTGGAGGCTTCCCTGCAGATGGCTTCTACGTCGGACTGCTCCAGACCGATGATCGCGGCCATGGCGCCCTCGCCGACCGGAACGGCCGACTGCATGGCATTGCCGCGGATGCGCAGGAGGCGCGCGGTATCGGCGAGCGTAAAGGTGCCGGCGGCACAGAGCGCCGAATATTCGCCGAGCGAGTGGCCGGCGACGTAGGAGACCTGATCCTTCAGCGACAGGCCGCGCGCTTCCAGCACGCGCATGACGGCGATGGAGACGGCCATCAGCGCCGGCTGGGCGTTGGCGGTCAGCGTCAGCGTTTCTTCCGGCCCCTCGAACATGATGGTGGAAAGCTTCTGGCCGAGGGCCTCGTCGACTTCGGCGAAAACGGCGCGCGCTTCGGGGAAGGCGTCCGCGAGATCCTTGCCCATGCCGACGGCCTGGCTGCCCTGGCCGGGGAAGGTGAATGCTACGCTCATAGGGGTTTCTCCCGTCTCATCTTTCCTTTTCCATTCACATTCCGGCCCCGCAAGTCAAGGCGTGGCGCCCGGACGGCCCCGCCTCAACCCGGCATTCCGGGGCGCTTCTCACAGGGAATCGCGCCTTTCAGGCTTGCGCTTCGCCGGAAGCCGCCTACATTCGCGCCGTTTCCACCAAAGGATTTTTCCTCCCATGAAATACAATCCGCTCGGCCGGACCGGCATCAGCGTGTCGGAAATCTGCCTCGGCACGATGACCTGGGGCTCGCAGAACAGCGAACAGGACGCCGGAGACCAGCTCGACTATGCCCTTTCGCAGGGCGTCAATTTCATCGACACCGCCGAACTCTATCCGACCACGCCGCTTTCCCCCGAAACCTACGGCGACACGGAACGCTTCATCGGCAACTGGATGAAGGCGCGCGGCAACCGCGACAGGATCGTGCTTGCCTCCAAGGTCGCCGGCCCCGGCCGTCCCTATATACGCGGCGGCGCGCCGATGAGCCGCGCGGGCATCCGGGAGGCGATCGACAACAGCCTGTCGCGCCTCAAGACCGATTATCTCGACCTCTACCAGCTCCACTGGCCGAACCGCGGCCACTACCATTTCCGCAACGCCTGGAGCTACGAGCCCTCGAAGCAGGACCGCGCCGGGGTAGCCGCCGAGCTTGTCGAAATCCTCGAAACCGTCGGCGAGCTCGTCAAGGCCGGCAAGGTGCGGGCACTCGGCCTTTCCAACGACACGGCCTGGGGCACGATGCAGCTCCTGAAGCTCGCGGAGGAAAGGGGCCTGCCGCGCGTCGCCTCGATCCAGAACGAATACAATCTCCTCTACCGGACCTACGATCTCGACCTTGCGGAGGTTTCGCATCACGAGGAGATCGGGCTGCTCGCCTATTCGCCGCTCGCCGCCGGCCTTCTCACCGGCAAATATCTCGACGGCGCGCGGCCGGAAGGCTCGCGCCTGACGAAGAACGGTGATCTCGGCGGACGCTACCAGCCGCTGCAGGAACCGGCGGTGCGCGCCTATGTGGAGCTTGCGCGGGAGCACGGACTCGATCCCGCCCAGATGGCCCTCGCCTTCTGCCTGACGCGGCCCTTCATGGCTTCCGTCATCATCGGCGCGACGACCATGGAGCAGTTGAAGACGGATATCGCGGCGAAGGACGTGACGCTTTCGGCCGAGGTGATGGGCGGCATCCGCCGCATCCACCGGCTCTATCCCGCGCCGATGTAACAAAAAACCCGCCGTTTCCGGCGGGTTTTTCTTGTCTGCCCTCAGCCCTTACGGGGTAGTGGTCGTCGCGCCACCGCCCTGGGCCGGCTGGCTGTTCTGCGGCTGGGTGCCGGTTTCCGCGCCACCCGTTGCGCCGCTGCCCGTTGCGCCGCCGCCCGTTGCACCGCCGGTCGTGGTGCCGCCGGTCGCCGTCCCGCCCGCCGGAGCGCTTTCCTGCGTTCCGGTGGCCGAGGTATTGGCGTTCGTATCGACGCTTCCACCCGGCTTTCCGCTGCCGACGAAATAGAATATGCCCACGGCGACCAGGACCGCGATGATCACCGCCACAGCCCAGCCGCCGGTGCCGCCGCCACGGGTGCTTGTATTGACCACCGTCGGGCCGCGCTCTTCCGGGGGACGATTGACATTGGGATCCTGCATGTCGGTCACTCCATCTGGTTGGGTCGGGCTGAACAACGCGCCATGTCGGATTTTGTTCCGGGGCCTCGGCAAAAAGCTGCAATGCGCCTGCGGCCTTGCATTCCCGCGAAAAATGCGTATAAGCGCGCTGTTCAAAACACCCGGGTCACCGGCTGGTGGCTGAACGGAGGGCCGGCATGTCGCAAAATCTGCCGTTTGGGGCCAAGGGCTCCGGCCTCCCGTGTCTCCGCTCTCGACCGTCTGGATGATACGCTTTTCTTGCTTCGGGCAATATGCCCCTGAGAACTGTCGTTGAGGCTTGGCGCCGGTTTCGGGTGTAGTTTAACGCAAGAAAGGCAAAGCCAAATGGCTCTTTACGAACATGTATTCCTGGCCCGCCAGGACGTGTCCGCCCAGCAGGTCGACGCTCTCGTCGAACAGTACAAGGGTGTGATCGAAGCACACGGCGGCAAGGTCGGTCGTGTCGAGAACTGGGGCCTCAAGTCCCTCACCTACCGCATCAAGAAGAACCGCAAGGCCCACTACGCCCTGATGGATATCGATGCCCCGGCCGCCGCCATCCACGAGATGGAACGCCAGATGCGCATCAACGAAGACGTTCTTCGCTACATGACCATCGCCGTCGAAGCCCACGAAGAAGGCCCGTCCGCGATGATGCAGAAGCGCGACCGCGACGACCGTCCGCGCCGCGATGGCGACGACCGCGGCCCGCGCCGTGACTTCGGCGACCGTCCGCGCCGCGACTTCGGCGACCGCGCCCCGCGCGGCGACCGTCCGGCCCGCGAAGCGTAATCGAAGCAGAAGGAGACTAAGACAATGGCTGATATTTCTTCCGCTCCGGCACGCCGTCCGTTCCACCGCCGCCGCAAGACCTGCCCCTTCTCGGGCGCCAACGCTCCGAAGATCGACTACAAGGACGTCCGTCTTCTGTCGCGTTACATCTCCGAGCGCGGCAAGATCGTTCCGTCCCGCATCACGGCCGTTTCCCAGAAGAAGCAGCGCGAACTCGCCAAGGCGATCAAGCGCGCCCGCTTCCTCGGCCTGCTGCCCTACGTCGTAGCGTAATCATGCTTTCCTCCCGGCCGGCCTTCGCCGCGCCGGGAGAGACGATACCGGGGAAGACGGCCCTGCCGCCTTCCCCACTCCCTTCCGCGATGGGCGCGGATCGGAACCGCCGGCCTCGGCCCTCAACGGGCAAGGCCAGATCCCATGTTGGGGAGCCGGTCCTTTCGGGCACTCCTCTAACTGTCTGACCGGACAGGACAGCGACGTGAAGAACCTGACGCCAGCCTCGATTGCGACCGGCCTCGTTGCCGGTGTGACCGCCGCTCTGCTTTCGCTGAGCGCGAATGCGCAGTCGTCGCTCGCCATCGTGCTCTATGCCGCGTCCGCCCTTCCCATCCTGATCGCCGGCCTCGGCTGGGGCAATGCCAGCGCCTTCATCGCCGTCGTCGCCGGCGGCGTGACCGCCTCCGCACTGGTCTCCTCGCATTTCGCCGCGCTGATCGTCATCATCACGCTCATTCCGGCCGGCTGGCTCAGCAACCTTGCGAACCTCGCCCGTCCCGCCTCCGAACTCGGCGGCCCGGAAGACGCGCTCGCCTGGTATCCGCTGTCCAACATCCTCGCCCATCTCGCCGTGATGGTGACGCTCGGCATGATCGCCGTCGGCGCGATCGTCGGCTACGACAGCGATATGGCCGGCAAGCTGGTGGACATCGTCATCGAGACGCTGAAGGCGCAGGAACCGCTCTACAACCCCGACGCCGCCGCCGTCGCGCAGATGAAGTCGATCTTCGCGCTGGCGCTGCCGCTGGTGCAGGGCGCGCTGTGGGTCTTCCTGCTCTTCGCCGCCTACTATGTCGCAAGCTTCATCGTGCGCCTTTCCGGCAAGGGCCTGCGCCCGCGCGAGGACATGCCCTCGACGCTGCGCATGCACCGCAATGCGATCTTCATCTTCCTCGCCGGCCTCGTCCTCGCCTTCATGGGCGGCGTTCCGGCGATCATCGGCGCGCTCGTCTGCGGCACCTTCGGGGCCGGCTTCGTGCTCGCCGGCTTCGCGAGCCTGCATTTCAGGACGCGCGGCAAGCCGTGGCGGCTGATTGCCCTGTGGTTCGCCTATATCTCGGTATTGCTCTTCACGATACCGGTCTTCGCCATCCTCGTCCTCGGCCTGATGGACACGCGGCGCACCATAGCGCTGACGCCCACCGGCCCGGCGAGCCAGAAAAACCAGAATACCTGAACTCAAGAAAGGAACTCGAAATGGAAGTCATTCTCCTCGAACGCATCGCCAAGCTCGGCCAGATGGGCGAGACCGTGAAGGTCCGCGACGGCTTTGCCCGCAACTACCTGCTGCCGCTCGGCAAGGCGCTGCGCGCCAACGAAGCCAACAAGAAGCGCTTCGAATCCGAGCGCGCGACGCTCGAAGCCCGCAACCTCGAGCGCAAGTCGGAAGCCCAGAAGGTTGCCGAACAGCTCGACGGCAAGTCCTTCGTCATGGTCCGCTCCGCCGGCGAAACCGGCCAGCTCTACGGCTCGGTCGCTGCCCGTGACATCGTCGACGCCCTCTCCGCCGAAGGCTTCAACATCGGCCGCAACCAGGTCGAGCTCAACACGCCGATCAAGGCGATCGGCCTGCACAAGGTCGTCCTGCACCTGCACGCCGAAGTCGAGATCGCCATCGAGCTGAACGTCGCCCGTTCGGCCGACGAAGCCGAGCGCCAGGCCAAGGGCGAAAGCCTCACCTCCGCCGACGCCATCTACGGCGTCGACGAAGACGCCCTGAAGCCGGAAGACTTCTTCGATCCGGAAGCCGACCAGGACGGCGAAGAAGAATAATCAGCGAATGAGCCGGCTTGCGCCGGCTCATTTGTTTTGGCGGATACGCTTTTCCGACGGGCCGGCCTTGCCGGCCCGCTTCATTTGCAAAAAGGCCAAAAAATACGGGTTGAAATCCCGTCCTTTCCGTCAATATTTATACTTCGTTAGACTGGATTGGCGGTCGGGCCGCTCCCCAGGCCGGTTTCCGACCAGACCCGTTCCGCCAGATATTTAAGCGTGACGGAGTTTAGCGAATGAAATTCATTGTACAGGCTCTCGTTTCCCGCCTTATCGAGACCGGAAACCTGACGATCACCTATCCCGACGGAACCAGCCAGACCTATGGCGACGGCACCGGCAATCCCGTCCACATGCGCATCAATACCAGGAAGGCCCTCTGGGGGCTCGGCATCGATCCCGCCTATTATCTCGGCCATTGCTACGGCACGGGGGAGATCGACCTTCTCCAGGGCGACATGTACGGGCTGCTCAAGGCGGTCTTCACCGGCAATCCGGACTTCAAGTATTACGACACCGGCTGGAACCGTTTCCTGGAGCGCTTCCGCTATCTCTTCCGCTGGGCGCGGGAGAAGAACAGCATCGTGCGCTCGCGCAAGAACGTCCAGCACCACTACGACCTCACCGGCGCGCTCTACGACCTCTTCCTCGATCAGGATCGGCAATATTCCTGCGCCTATTTCGAGCGGCCGGACCAGACGCTGGACGACGCGCAGCTCGCCAAGAAGCGCCACATCACCGCCAAGCTCAACATCAACCGGCCGGGACAGAACGTGCTGGACATCGGCTGCGGCTGGGGCGGCATGGCGCTCTACCTCGCCCGCCAGGTCGGCGCGAAAGTCACGGGCGTCACGCTTTCCGACGAGCAGCATGCCATCGCCGTCAGGCGCGCGAGCGATGCTGGCCTTTCCGACGAGGTGAAGTTCCTGCTGCAGGACTACCGCAACACGGAAGGCCCCTTCGACCGCATCGTCTCCGTCGGCATGTTCGAGCATGTCGGCCGGCCGAACTACCTCACCTTCTTCAGGAAGAGCGCCTCGCTCCTCAAGCGCGACGGCGTCATGCTGCTGCACACGATCGGCCGCACCGACCGGCCGACCGCCAACAACCCCTTCATCGAGAAATACATCTTCCCCGGCGGCTACATTCCCGCCCTTTCGGAGGTGATGCAGGCGGTGGAGAAGAGCGGGCTTGCCGTGACGGATGTCGAGATCCTGCGGCTGCACTATGCCGAGACGCTGCGGCACTGGCGCGAGCGCTTCATGGCGCGGCGCGAGGAGGCCAAGGCGATCTACGACGAGAAGTTCTGCCGCATCTGGGAGTTCTACCTCGCCGCCTCGGAGAGCGCGTTCCGCTGGCAGAACCTCGTGGTCTTCCAGCTCCAGCTCGCGCACGATCAGGAGGCCGTGCCGCTGACCCGCGAATATATCGGGCGCGGCGAGGATTGCCTGAAGGCGCATGAGGGCAACCCGAAGGGCGAGCGCCGCGGCGCGCGGCACTTCCCGCAGGAGGCATCGTTGTAGATTCGCCCCAGTCAAACCGGAAGGCGGCAGGCCCGGAAGATTCCGGCTTGCCGCCTTCGGCACGCCTGTGGAAAAGTCTAACACCGGGCCTAAAGGATGCGGCGGGAGCGCGCGCGGCCGGAACCGCTTGACCCTTGGCTCCAAAGGACCCAAACCACGGGGCTTCAGGCAACAGGGACGGGAGATTCGGGACGATGAACGATGCCGTGCGCAAGCTGAGCGGGGCCGGTCGCGAAGCACCGGAGGCGCATCACCGCGAGGCGCCGAACAACGTCGAGGCGGAACAGGCGCTGCTCGGCGCGATCCTCGTCAACAACGACGCCTATTACCGCGTCTCCGACTTCCTCAAGCCGATCCATTTCTACGAGCCCCTGCACCGTAAGATCTACGAGCTGGCCGGCGATACGATCCGCATGGGCAAGATCGCGACGACGATCACGCTGAAGACCCATCTTCCGGCGGACGGCAAGGTCGGCGACCTGACGATCCCGCAATATCTCGCCCGCCTCGCCGCCGAGGCCGTGACGATCATCAACGCGGAGGACTATGGCCGGGCGATCTACGATCTGGCGCTGCGCCGCTCGCTGATCACCATCGGCGAGGACATGGTCAACATCGCCTATGACGCGCCGCTCGACATGCCGCCGCAGAACCAGATCGAGGACGCCGAGCGCCGCCTCTTCGAGTTGGCCGAGACCGGCCGCTACGACGGCGGCTTCCAGTCGTTCAATGACGCCGTGGCGCAGGCCATCGACATGGCGGGCGCGGCCTTCGAGCGCGACGGCTCGCTGTCCGGCATCTCCACCGGCATCCACTCGCTCGACGCCCGCATGGGCGGCCTGCAGCGGTCGGACCTTATCGTGCTCGCCGGCCGTCCCGGCATGGGCAAGACCTCGCTCGCCACCAACATCGCCTACAACATCGCCGCCGCCTACGAGCCGGAGGTGCAGGCGGACGGCTCGTTCAAGGCGAAGAACGGCGGCGTCGTCGGCTTCTATTCGCTCGAAATGTCCTCCGAACAGCTCGCCACCCGTATCATTTCGGAACAGACGGAAGTCTCCTCCTCGAAGATCCGCCGCGGCGACATTTCCGAGGCCGATTTCGAAAAGCTCGTCGCCTGCTCGCAGATGATGCAGAAGGTGCCGCTCTATATCGACCAGACCGGTGGCATCTCGATCGCCCAGCTTTCCGCCCGCGCCCGTCGCCTCAAGCGCCAGCGCGGCCTCGACTGCCTCGTGGTGGACTATATCCAGCTCATGACCGGCTCGGGCAAATCCAGCGACAACCGCGTGCAGGAAATCACCCAGATCACGACGGGCCTCAAGGCGCTCGGCAAGGAGCTGAACGTGCCGATCATCGCGCTTTCCCAGCTCTCCCGTCAGGTGGAAAGCCGCGAGGACAAGCGCCCGCAGCTCTCCGACCTTCGCGAATCGGGCTCCATCGAGCAGGACGCCGACGTGGTGCTCTTCGTGTTCCGCGAGGAATACTATGTGAAGAACCTCGAGCCGCGCGACGAGTTCGATCCGAAATACGAAGAATGGAAGATGCAGTTCGAGAAGGTGAAGGGCACCGCGGACGTCATCATCGCCAAGCAGCGTCACGGACCCACGGGCACGGTGAAGCTCGCCTTCCAGTCGGAATATACCCGCTTCACCGACCTCGCCGACCCGTCCTTCACCCAATACGAGCATTGAGGGAGATGGTGGGGCTTTCGCCGCTTCACTTCTTCTGAAACGCCGGCGCCTTGCAGTAGCCCGCGACGATGGCGAGGGCGCGCTTGCCGCGCGCCTTCTGGTCCGCATCCGTCATCGGCAGGTCCAGACGGTTCGTGCAGGTCTCGTCCGCGGCGGTGCTGTCGCCGGAAAGCGACATCCGGCTCGAACAGTAAAGCCCCTCGCCCGTCAGCACGACCTGCTCGGCGCCGGGGGCATCGAGGGGAAGCGGGTTGGCCTCCGCGATCATGTCGTCGACGGAGGCATAGGCGGTGACGGCGGTGACGCGGCCGAGGTCGACGAGGCCGAGGGTCAGCGTCGCCCATTTTCCGGGAAACTGGAGGGCGGAAATGGTCCGCGCGCGGCAAGGCGCGCCGGAGACTTCAAGCCGCGTCACCAGCCGCGGCGCATCGGGATTTTCCATGATCGAGTAGTAGATGTCGGCGCCCCTGTCGCGCTCGGGCTCCGCGCCGTCCTGGGCAAGGCCGAGCAGCACGGCATGCGCCTCGCGCATTTCGGCGTCGGTCGGCGGGGCTGCCGCGGCGACCGACGCCGAAAAGGCAAAGGCGAGGCCGATCGCCCCAAAGGTCGTTGCCATTCTGCGCCGCATGCTGTTCCCCTTTTTGGGCGCGCACCATAATCAGCCCCCCCGGCACCGGCAATGGCGCGCTCCGGCATATTGCCGCCATGGTCAACAGGCTGTATTCAGAACCATGAGCCCACACCATTCCCATGCGCGTTCCACCCTGCCCGTCGCCGGTGAGGATCATGCCCGCCTGACGATCGACCTTTCGGCGCTCGCCGACAACTGGCGCGCCATGGCGCGACGCTCCGGCGCGGCGCGCACGGCGGCCGTGCTGAAGGCCGACGGCTACGGCATCGGGCTGGAGCATGCCGGGCGGACCTTCCATCACGCGGGCGCCCGCGACTTCTTCGTCGCCACTCCGGCGGAGGGTGCCACGCTGCGCGCCATCCTGCCCGATGTCCGCATCTACGTCCTTTCCGGCATGTGGGCCGGCTCGGAACGCCTCTTCTTCGAATTCGACCTCGTGCCCGTCATCGTCTCGGAAGAACAGCTCGTCGTCTTCATGGCGGCGGTTTCCGACGGGCGCGACCATCCCTGCGTGCTGCATGTCGATACGGGCATGAACCGGCTCGGCCTTCGCGTCGAGGATGCGCTGGCGCTGGCGGGCGACGCCGCGCGGCCGGCGAGCTTCGCGCCGATCATGCTGCTGAGCCACCTCGCCTGCGCCGACGAGCCGGCTCATCCGCTCAACCGCCAGCAATTGCAAAGGTTCCGCAACGTCGTCGCGGCCTTCGACGACATCGATGCCAGCCTTGCCAATTCGGCGGGCATCTTCCTCGGCGAGGACTATCACTTCACCCTCACCCGCCCCGGCATCGCGCTCTATGGCGGCAGCGCCGTCAACGGGGCGACAAACCCGATGAAGCCGGTCGTCACCGCCGAGGCGCGCATCCTCCAGGTGCGCGAGGCGAAGGCCGGCGAGAGCGTCAGCTACGGCGCGACGCCGCTTGCCCGCGACAGCCGCATCGCCATCGCCGCCATCGGCTATGCCGACGGCTACATGCGCACGCTCGGCGCCGGCGTGCCGCTGCGCGCGGCCGGCATTCCCGGCGCAAGCGGCGTGCTGCACGGGCGCACCGTGCCGCTGATCGGCCGCGTCACCATGGACCTCACCCATTTCGATGTCACCGACCTGCCGCCCGGCAGCGTGCGGGCCGGCGACTTCATCGAGCTCTTCGGCCGCGCCATGCCGATCCAGGATGTCGCGCGCGCCGCCGGCACCGTCGACTACGAGCTCCTCACCAGCCTCGGCAACCGCTACGAACGACGCTACGAGACCGCGAAAAAATAGGACATGTTCCCGTTTTGTGCTATGGGCTTGCGGACGATTCCCATGTCAGGCACCAGAAGCGAGATCCGATGGCGAAAGCCCGCACCCAATTCGTCTGCCAGAACTGCGGCACCGTGCATTCCCGCTGGGTCGGGAAATGCGAGGGCTGCGGCGAATGGAACACCGTGGTCGAGGAAGATCCGATGGGTGGCATCGGCGCCGGCCCCGGCAAGGTCCCGAAGAAGGGCCGCCCCGTCGCGCTCACCACGCTTTCCGGCGAGACGGAGGAGGCCCCGCGCATCCATACCGGCATCGCCGAGCTCGACCGGGCGACCGGCGGCGGCTTCGTGCGCGGCTCGGCGGTGCTGATCGGCGGCGATCCCGGCATCGGCAAGTCGACGCTGCTCATGCAGTCCGCCGCCGCCCTCTCGCGGCAGGGACACCGCATCATCTACGTCTCCGGGGAAGAGGCAGTCGCGCAGGTGCGCCTTCGCGCCCAGCGCCTGCATGCGCACGAGACGGACGTGCTGCTCGCCGCCGAGACCAATGTGGAGGATATCCTCGCCACCGTCGGCGAAGGCAAGAGGCCGGACCTCGTCATCATCGATTCGATCCAGACGCTATGGAGCGACACGGCCGAGGCCGCGCCCGGCACGGTGACGCAGGTGAGGACCGGCGTGCAGGCGATGATCCGCTTCGCCAAGCAGACGGGTGCCGCCATGGTCCTCGTCGGCCATGTCACCAAGGAAGGCCAGATCGCCGGTCCCCGCGTCGTCGAGCACATGGTCGACGCCGTGCTCTATTTCGAGGGCGACCGCGGCCACCACTACCGCATCCTGCGCACGGTGAAGAACCGCTTCGGCCCGACCGACGAGATCGGCGTCTTCGAAATGTCCGACCGGGGGCTGCGCGAAGTCTCCAACCCCTCCGAACTCTTCCTCGGCGAGCGCAATGCGAAATCGCCGGGCGCGGCCGTCTTCGCCGGCATGGAGGGCACGCGTCCGGTGCTGGTCGAGGTGCAGGCACTCGTCGCGCCCACCTCGCTCGGCACGCCGCGCCGGGCCGTCGTCGGCTGGGATTCGGCGCGACTCTCGATGATTCTTGCGGTGCTGGAGGCCCATTGCGGCGTCAGGCTCGGCCAGCACGACGTCTATCTCAACGTCGCGGGCGGCTATCGCATCTCGGAACCGGCGGCGGACCTTGCCGTCGCCTCGGCGCTGGTTTCCTCACTCGCCGGACTTGCCCTTCCCGCCGATTGCGTCTATTTCGGCGAAGTCAGCCTGTCGGGCGCCATTCGCCCGGTTGCGCACACCGCCCAGCGCCTTAAAGAAGCCGAAAAGCTGGGTTTTTCGCAGGCCGTGCTGCCCGCCGGTTCCGCCGATCTGCCCAAGGGGGCCGGTGGCCGCTGGAGCGAGATCGAAAGCCTGCCGGATCTGGTGGCGCGCATTGCCGGATCGAAGAGCGCCCTCAAGCGGGAAGACGAGGACGTCTGACGCCCTCCGGCGAAAGAGAAAGCCCTGTGGGAAACACGGCTTCATGTGTGTCGAACCGGGACGGCGACGGCGCCTTCCGCTAAGTTAGCCCCGCACGGGGACACGTAAGCCGACCCCGCACGGGGTCATGCAAGTTGGCCCCTCAAGGGGGCATGGGGCCCGGCGACATTTCGGGTTTGGAGTAGGACGAACATGCCCATCACAATTCTCGACGGTATCGTCATCGGCGTTGCCCTGTTCTCCGCCGTTCTGGCGATGGTGCGCGGCTTCTCCCGCGAGGTGCTCTCCGTCGCAAGCTGGGTGGGCGCCGCCGCGGCCGCCTATTTCCTCTATCCGGTGCTGGTTCCCTATGCGAAGAACTACACGACGAGCGACACGGTCGCGCTGGCGGGTTCGGCCGGCGCCGTCTTCCTCGTCGCGCTCATCGTGATCTCTTTCATCACCATGCGCATCGCCGACTTCATCATCGACAGCCGCATCGGCGCCCTGGACCGCACGCTCGGCTTCCTGTTCGGCGCGGCGCGCGGCATCCTTCTCGTCGTCGTCGCCATGCTGTTCTTCAACTGGCTGGTCGCGCCGCAGCAGCAGCCGGTCTGGGTCACCACCGCCAAGTCGAAGCCGCTGCTCGACAATCTCGGCTCGCGCCTCGTGGCGCTGCTGCCGGAAGACGCCGACGCGACGATCCTCGACCGCCTGCGCGGCAAGAAGACCGGCGGCGAAGGCGGCGCGGAAGAGCCGGACGGCACGACGGGCAGCGGCACCAGCCCGGCGCCCGCCGAAGACACGCCCGCCACGAACGGATAACACCAGGGGAGCCGCCGCTCGCGAGAATTGACGAAGGCAGGCTCCCCGATTTTTTGGTAGGATAGACAATCGCCACTGACGCTTCCGGGCCTCGGTGGCAAATGCTTTCGGCGATACCCATATGGGCCTCGCCGGGGGCGATAGACCACCGAGTACCAGCGCAACCTCTTACGGTCCCGAGCAAAGGCTTGCAGCAATGAGCGATTTTGAGTTCCCCGGCCGCCACGACGACGATCTCGACGGCGATACGCTTCATGAAGAATGCGGCGTCTTCGGCATTCTCGGCCATCCCGAGGCGGCCACGCTGACGGCGCTCGGCCTGCATGCGCTCCAGCATCGCGGCCAGGAAGCGGCGGGCATCGTCTCCTTCGACGGCAAGCAGTTCCACACCGAAAAGCACATGGGTCTCGTGGGCGACCACTACACGAACCCGGTGACGCTGGCCAAGCTCCCCGGCAACATCGCCGTCGGCCACACGCGCTATTCCACGACCGGGGAAGTGGCGCTGCGCAACGTGCAGCCGCTCTTCGCGGAGCTGGAAGTCGGCGGCATCGCCGTCGCCCATAACGGTAACTTCACCAACGGCCTGACGCTGCGCCGGCAGCTGATTGCCGGCGGCGCGATCTGTCAGTCGACCTCCGACACGGAAGTCGTGCTGCACCTCATCGCCCGCTCGCGCTACACCAACACCACCGACCGCTTCATCGACGCCATCCGCCAGATGGAAGGCGGCTATTCGATGCTCGGCATCACCCGCACCAAGCTGATCGCCGCGCGCGATCCCACGGGCATCCGCCCGCTCGTCATGGGCGAGCTCGACGGCAAGCCGATCTTCGCCTCCGAGACCTGCGCGCTCGACATCATCGGCGCGAAATACATCCGCGACGTGGAGAACGGCGAGATCGTCGTCTGCGAGATCCAGCCGGACGGCTCGATCACCATCGAGGCGAAGAAGTCGGGCAATGCCCAGCCTGAGCGCCTCTGCCTCTTCGAATATGTCTATTTCGCCCGCCCCGATTCGGTCGTCGGCGGCCGCAGCGTCTATGTGGCGCGCAAGAACATGGGCATCAACCTCGCCAAGGAGCATCCGGTCGAGGGCGACGTCGTCGTGCCGGTGCCGGACGGCGGCACGCCGGCGGCGCTCGGCTATGCGCAGGAAAGCGGCATTCCGTTCGAATACGGCATCATCCGCAACCACTATGTCGGCCGCACCTTCATCGAGCCGACGCAGCAGATCCGCGCCTTCGGCGTGAAGCTCAAGCATTCGGCCAACCGCGCGATGATCGACGGCAAGCGCGTCATCCTCGTCGACGATTCGATCGTGCGCGGCACGACATCGCTGAAGATCGTGCAGATGATCCGCGATGCGGGGGCGAAGGAAGTGCATATCCGCGTCGCCAGCCCGATGATCTTCTATCCGGACTTCTACGGCATCGACACGCCGGACCGCGACAAGCTGCTCGCCAACCAGTACACCGACGTCAAGGCCATGGCGAAGTATATCGGTGCGGATTCGCTGGAGTTCATCTCCATCGACGGGCTCTACCGCGCCGTCGGCGGCGAGGACCGCAACCCGGCCCGCCCGCAGTTCACCGACCATTACTTCACCGGCGACTATCCGACGCGCCTCCTTGACAAGGAAGGCGAGACGATGGGACGGAAGGTCTCGGTACTGGCAAGCAACGGATAATTGAAGACATCATGAGCATCGACCTGAAGGGCCGCCTCGCGCTGGTCACCGGCGCCTCGCGCGGCATCGGCTATTTCACCGCCCTGGAACTCGCGAAGGCGGGCGCGCATGTCGTCGCCTGCGCCCGCACCGTCGGGGGGCTGGAGGAACTGGACGACGCGATCAAGGCCGTCGGCGGCAGCGCGACGCTGGTGCCCTTCGACCTTGCCGACATGGCGGCCATCGACAAGCTCGGCGGCTCGATCTTCGAGCGCTGGGGCAAGCTCGACATCCTCGTCGCCAATGCCGGCGTGCTCGGCACCATCTCGCCCATCGGCCATGTCGAGGCGAAGGTCTTCGAGAAGGTGATGACCATCAACGTCACCGCGACATGGCGTCTCATCCGCTCGGTCGAGCCGCTGCTCCTGAAGTCGGATGCCGGCCGGGCCGTCATCCTCTCCTCCAGCGCCGCGCACAAGTGCAAGCCCTTCTGGGGCCCCTACTCCGCCTCCAAGGCAGCCGTCGAGGCGCTCGCCCGCACCTGGGCCGGCGAGACCCAGCGCACGGCCCTGCGCATCACCTCCTTCGATCCCGGCGCCACCCGCACCGCCATGCGCGCGCAGGCCATCCCCGGCGAGGACCCGTCGACGGTGCAGCACCCTTCCGAGGTGGCGAAGGCCATCCTCTCGCTGGTCTCCCCGGATTTCACGGAGACCGGCAAGCTCTTCGAGATGCGCAAGGGGCGTTTGCTGGATTACCGCCTGCCGGATTGAGGCGAGCGCCTGCCGGGATAGGGACCCCTCCCCATCCCGGCGCTTATTGCCGCAACAGGCGCGACTGCGGACGTGTGTCTGCGATCCGGGCTTCATCCGAAAGCCAAAGCGATGACCTCCCACCCGCTTGATTCTTCCCGACTCGATCGAGACTCAAAATGGCTGCAACGCGGCCGGATTCTCCGTAAAATTGTAATTTTTAGTTGAAAGTAACGTTGAGTTATGCGCTTCCTGCTATGGCTGGTGGCGCCCCACTCTCAATTGCCGCATCAGCGCTTTCCTCTGAAGGCTCCGTCCTTCACACCTCAATGGGCGCGATGAGCGAGCAGTTCCGTCAGCGCCACGACGAGAAAACAAATTGGATAGTCCAACATACTCACGATGCGTGACTCCAATCGGCGAACACGAAGTCGTCGTCACACCGGATTTCAATGTCGCGAAAGCGTTCATCGAGGCACTCGGCGCCGATCATCTATCGACCGCGTTCCAGAATAGCCTTTGGCTCGAAGGCTGCATCAAGATGCTAGCGCAGCCGCGCGGCATCACGCCCTTGTTTTGCATGGTCCGCAATCCGGAGGGCCGGGCGCTTCTGTTGCTGCCGCTCTGTCTGCGCAAAAAACGCTCCCGGCGCATCATAGAAGGAGTGGATCTCGGCGTATCGGACTATATCGCTCCCGTCATGGCGTCGTGCTTCGTTCCAACGCCGTCCGAATGGACGCAACTTTGGCAGCGGATCGTAGCGGCTCTGCCGCGGCATGACGTGCTGCGCCTGACAAAAGTTCCGCCCAGCGTCGGGAACAGGCCAAATCCGCTGACGTGGGTTTCCGATTGCCGCGTGCTCGAATTGCAAGCGCATGGCGTTGCGATCTCGACGCCATGGGAAACATGCGCGCTGCGGATATTCAGCAAGAGCCGGCGCGAGAAGTTCAGGAAAAGCTGGCGCAAACTGGCGGAATTCGGGGAGCTTCACTTTCGCTGCGTAACCGACCCCACGGAAATGACCGGACTGTTCGAGCAGCTTGTGGCGCAACGGCTCCATCGGTTCGCGTCGCTCCAGCGCAATGACCCGCTTCGCGACCCCAACCGCCTCAATTTCTATCGCTCTCTCGTTGCAAACGGCGCCCACGCCGGCTTCGTTCGCCTTTTGCTGATCGAGATCGACGGACGGCCCGTCGCGATGCAGTTCGGTGTTTGCCACGGAAACGCATTTCATCTGTTGATCCCGACGTTCTTCGATGGGCCCTGGGCGCACCTCGGTCCCGGCATGCTGCTGTCGGCCCGAACGATGCAGTGGGCCGCAGAAAATGGCTTTACCTACTTCGATTTCACGATCGGCAACGAGAGCTACAAGGCACGCCTTGGCGCCGTTGCACACGATCTCCACGAAATTGTTGTTGCGGGATCGTGGCGCGGGATGCCGACGCTCGCGGCAGTGGGCCTGAAGGCTTGGATCAAGCGGCGGCCGTTGCTCTTGTCGATCGTTCGAAAATGCTCCCGCTGGAGCATCTCGCCATCACGTTGGCATCCTCGCGATTAATTCAATCTGTTGCCGGGTTCTGCCCCTACTCCCCTACCACCGTCGTCACTTCCACCGAAAGTCCCGGCGCGAGATATTTCGCAAGGTCCTGCCCCTCGTCGATGGCGATGCGGACGGGGATGCGCTGGGCGATCTTGGTGAAGTTGCCGGTGGCGTTGTCCGGCTTGATGACGCTGAATTCCGAGCCCGCGGCCGGCGAGAAGCGCTCGACATGGCCGGTCAGGGTGGCGTGCTTCAACGCATCGACGCTGACCTTCACCTTCTGGCCGGGCTTGATATAGGCAAGCTGCGTTTCCTTGAAATTGGCGATGACCCAGGTGTCGTGCGGCACGACGGCCATGAGCTGCGTGCCGGCGGCGACATACTGGCCGAGCTTCACGCCGACCTCGCCGACCGCGCCGTCGCGCGGCGCGGTGATGACGGTGTTGGAAAGGTCGATCTTCGCAAGCTCCACCGAGGCCTCCGCGCCCGCCACCGCGGCGCGCAGCGAATCGCGGCCGACGATGATCGTCTGGAGGTCCTGCCGGGTGACTTCGAGATTGGCCTCAGCCTGAACGACGGCAGCCTCGGCCTGGTCTAACTGGGTGCGGCTCTGCTCGCGGTCGCTCTGGGTGGCGATGCCCTTGTCGGACAGTTCCTCGATGCGGTTCCAGTTCTCCTGCGCGCGGCGCTTGGCGGCGCTGGCGCTGGCGAGTGCCGCCTCGCTGGCGCCGATGCGCGCCTTGGCGGCGTTCTCCTGCTGCTCGGAATTGGCGAGCGCCGCCTTCTGGCTGGCGAGCGTCGCCTCGGCCTGCGCCACCTTCTGGCGGTAGATGCGGTCGTCGAGGCGAGCGAGCACGGCGCCCGCCTTCACGGGCTCGTAGTCCTTGACCGTGACGTCGGTGACATAGCCGGCGAGTTGCGGGCTGATCAGCGTGACGTAGCCGCGCACATAAGCGTTGTCGGTCGTCTGGACCTCGCTGGAGAAGGGCGGCAATTGCCAGGCATAGAGAACGGCGCCGATGCCGGCGAGGCCGAGGAGGATGGCGACGCCGGTCGCCGTGTTGCGGATATATGTCTTCATTGCGGGGTCAACCTTCAACGGCCGCCTGCCCTTCGGAGCGGGCGGCGGCCTCCTTGATGCGGATGTAAAGCCAGTGAACGACGAGCGCGACGGCGGCGCCGACCGCCAGAAGCGCGATGATGAGGAATGCGTCGTTGTGGGCCAGCACATTGGCCTCGCGCGTCACCTGCTGGGCAAGCAGCGCGACGCCCTCCGCCTTGAGCACGGCGGGATCGGTGATCGTGCGGCCATAGGCGGCGGAAAGCTGCGAGACGCGGGCCGCGACCAGCGGATCGGCAAGGGTCATCGACTGGGCGAGCATGTTGGAATGGAACTTCTCGCGCAGCGTGATGAAGGAGCCGAACAGCGCCGAGCCGGCCAGCCCGCCGAGGCTCTGCGTCACCAGGAAGACGACGATGAAGCTCAGGATGTATTGCGGGCCCTTGCGCAGCGCCATGGTGAAGCCGGAGGCGATGGCCGGCGGCATGAAGAGGCTCCCGCCGACGGCGATCATCGCCTGGCTCAGATACATCTGCCCCGGCCGCGTGAGGTTCGTCGCATGGCTGTCGAGGAAGGCGCCGATGCCGATGAAGAGCAGCGCGGCCATGTGGATACCGGGCTCGCGGCCGGGCTTCATCACCGCCGCGCAGGCGAGCCCGCCCGCGACGGTGGCGAGCGCCACGATGCCGTAAAGACCGGTCAACTGGTCGTTCTGCAGGCCGATGATCTGGAAGAAATTGCTGGCGACGGCCGTCTGCTCGGCCAGCATCAGCCGAAACAGCACCAGCACCGCGCCGACATGCAGCACCTCGCGGCTGACCAGCCAGCGCAGGTCGATCAGCGGCTTCTCGCGGTTCAGCTCCAGCACGGCGGCGATGGTGAGCGCGGCGATCATGACCACCATGAGCTCGCCGAGCCACCGCGCCTCCAGCCACCAGTAGGTCCGCCCGGTGACGAGGATGACGGCGCCGGAACCGAAGCCGATGGCGATGAAGACGTAGCTGACGATATCGCCCTTCTCGATGACCTTGGCGCGGGGGATCGGCGTCAGCGGCAGGAGATAGATCGCCGCGAAGGCGAGCATGGCGAGCGCCAGTTCGAGCTGGAGCAGAGCCCGCACGCCGCCGAGGTCGATCAGGGTCGGCGAGATGAAGCGCGTCAGCGGCGCGGCAAGGCCGATATTGGTGAGCGCCAGCGAGATGCCGACCGTCAGCTTGCGGGCCGGCGGAAAGGCCTCCAGCATGTAGAGGAAGCCGAGCGAGGAGAGCGGCGCGGCGGCGATGCCGGCGAAGAAGCGCAGCACGATCGCCGAATGCAGGTCGGTGATGAAGATGTGCAGCGCCGCGACGACGAGGAAGACGGCGATGCCGAGCTCGGCGAAGTGGCGCAGGCCATACTGGTTGCGGATCTTGATGAGGGCGATCGACAGCGAGGCGTTGGGCGCCATATAGGCCGCCATCAGCCAGACGGCCTCGGCGCTGGTTGCGCCAAACGGTCCCTGGAGCTGGGGAATATTGGCGGCCACGAGGTTCATGCCGAAGCCCTGCGTGAGGGCCAGCAGCGTCGAGGCGGCCATGTAGGCGGCGGCGCGCGCGGGCGGCATCGGCGGGGGAGCTGGCGGCGGGGCGGCCGGTGGCACCTCCACCGGCTCCGGTGGCTCGCCCTCCGTTCCGCGGTCCCCGCTGGCGGGCGCGGTGCTCATGCGTCGACGCTCTCCCGGCAGCTCTTTGCGATGTTCTCGGCCATGGTGGCGAAGACCTTGACGGTGGTCGACATGTCGCCGGCCGGGATGCTCTTCAGCACGTCGGCGCGCAGCGATCTGGCAAGGTCCAGCACCTCCTCTGCCACCTGGGCACCGTAGGGCGTCATGGCGATCTGCTTGGCGCGGCGGTCGCCTTCCACCGCCTGCCGTTCGATGAAGCCCTGCTTTTCCATGCCGTCGAGGAGGCGAACGAGGGTCGGCGTCTCGATATCGAGCTCGTCGGCAAGCTCCCGCTGGTTGAGCTGCGCGCCGCGGCCGAGAATGAGCAGCGCGCGGGCGCGTGGCAATGTCAGCCCCCTCTCCTTCACCCGGGCATCGAACAGCGCGCGCATCTTGCGCTGGACGCGGGAGAGATCGTCGAGGAGGCGCTCGCGGGGATCGGTCGTGTTCATCTTGCCAGCCTCATTGCTAGTCTCAATATTATTAGCTCACTATCTATTTGAGCGCTATCTACTCGACCGACCGGCAAAAATCAAGCCCTGCCGGCGGACTGCGGGCAGGGCTTTGAAGGTTTCACGCGGATGTGATGGCGGGAGCCGGCTCAGGGGCCGTCGGTTTCCTCGGGGAATTCGCTTGCGCCGTGGGTCGCGGGAGCCGTCCAGCCGCCATATTTGCGCTGCCAGGAGCGCGCGCCGAACGGCAGGGTCGCGAGATAGCCGACGACCGTCACCACCATGGTCTCCCAGGTGAAGCTCATCAGCGTCGCGACATAGATGACGACCAGCAGGATCGCCGGCAGGACGAGGTCGCGGCGGATGCGGCTGCCCTCGGACTTGCCGGACCAGACCGGCAGGCGGCTGACCAGCAGGAAGCCGATCAGCACCGTATAGCCGGAGGCGAGGAAGGCGAAGAGCGGGCTCGGTGCGATGCCGAGGAAGCCGAGATAGACGGGCAGCAGCACGAGCATGGCGCCGGCCGGCGCCGGCACGCCGACGAAATATTCCGACTGCCACTTCGCCTTGGTCTCGCGCTCGGCCATGACATTGAAGCGCGCGAGGCGAAGGCCCGCGGCGATGGCGTAGATCAACGCGGCGATCCAGCCGAAGGAGCGCGCCTGGTCGAGAATGAAGACATAGAGCACCAGGGCGGGCGCCACGCCGAAATTGACGATGTCGGCGAGCGAATCCATCTGCCCGCCGAACTTGGAGGTCGCCTTCAGCAGCCGCGCGATGCGGCCATCGATGCCGTCGAGGAAGGCGGCCAGCAGGACCATGCCGACCGCGAGTTCGTAACGGTTCTCGAAGGCGAGCCGGATACCGGTGAGGCCCGCACAGATGGCGAGAACCGTGATGACATTCGGGATGATGATGCGCAGCGGGATTTCACGCAGGCGCGGGCCCCGGGCCTCGTCGTTCGGGCCATCGGGCTCATAGGGCGGAAACGGAGTGTCCATCGCTTTTCGCTTCGTTGTTGTGAGGCGGTAGGCAGTAGCCAGTAGGAAGCAGGAAAATGCCTGATCGAAACCGTACCGGCTATTCCATTGTTCCTACTGCCTGTTGGCTAATTCCTATCGCCTATCCTCGACGGCTGATGACCGGGCCCTTGGCCGAGCCGAATTCGGCAAGCACCGTCTCGCCGGCGATCGCCGTCTGGCCGACGCTGACGCGCGGCTCGGCGCCGGCCGGCAGGAAGACGTCGAGGCGCGAGCCGAAGCGGATGAGGCCGAAGCGCTCGCCGGCCTCCAGGCTGTCGTTCATCGTGGTCCAGCAGAGAATGCGGCGGGCGACGAGGCCGGCGATCTGCACGACGCCGATCCGGCCATGGGCGCTTTCGATGACGAGGCCGTTGCGCTCGTTCTCCTGGCTCGCCTTGTCGAGGTCGGCATTGAGGAACTTGCCGGCACGGTAGGCGATGCGCGAGACGCGGCCGCGCATCGGCGCGCGGTTCACATGGCAGTTGAAGACATTCATGAAGACCGAGATGCGCATCATCGGCTGGTCGCCGAGCTCCAGCTCGACCGGCGGCGTCACCATGGCGATGGCCGAGACGCGGCCGTCCGCCGGGCTGATGACGAGATCGTCGTCCTGCGGCGTCATGCGCTCGGGATCGCGGAAGAAATAGGCGCACCAGGCGGTGAGGATGAAGCCGATCCACATCAGCGGCTGCCACGCCGCACCCAGGAGCAGCGAGGCGACGAAGAAGCCGGCCGCGAACTTCCAGCCCTCCCGATGAATCGGCACCAGAGTGCTGCGTATCGTATCGACCAAACTCATCTTCCGACATCTCCTGATGATTTCACGCCATCGAACTAGCGTGAAACGGCGATGGGGGCAATGTTTTAGGCAGTGGGCAAGAGGCAATAGACAGCAGGAATTAGGGGAAAGGGCGGGAATGCCGGGCCCCATCCCTACCGCCTACTGCCTACTGCCAAATTCCTATTCCGCCGCCGGCACGCCGCGCACGACGACACCGAACTCGTCGCTCTCGCGCACCTGCTTCAGCCGCTCCTCGGCCTGGACGGCCTCGCGCTGGCGGTTCCACATGGAGGCATAGAGGCCGTCGTCGCGCTGCATCAGCTCGCCATGGGTGCCGCGCTCGGCGATCACGCCGTCCTTCAGCACGATGATCTCGTCGGCGGAGATGACGGTGGAGAGGCGGTGCGCGATGACGAGCGTGGTGCGGTTCTTCGACACGATGTCGAGCGCCGCCTGGATTTCCTGCTCGGTGCGGGTGTCGAGCGCCGAGGTCGCCTCGTCGAGGATGAGGATCGGCGGGCTCTTCAGGATCGTGCGGGCGATGGCGACGCGTTGCTTCTCGCCGCCCGAGAGCTTCAGGCCGCGCTCGCCGACCATCGCCTTGAACCCCTCCGGCAGGTGGCGGATGAAGGGGCCGATCTGCGCGGCCTCGGCGGCGGCGGCGACGTCCTCGTCGCTCGCGCCGGGCCGGCCATAGCGGATGTTGTAGGCGATGGTGTCGTTGAAGAGCACGGTGTCCTGCGGCACCATGCCGATCACCTTGCGCAGGCTCTTCTGCGTGACGTCGCGCACGTCCTGCCCGTCGATGGTGATGGCGCCCTCCTGCACGTCGTAGAAGCGGTAGAGCAGGCGCGAGAGCGTCGACTTGCCCGCGCCGGAAGGCCCGACGACCGCGACGGTCTTGCCGGCCGGCACGTCGAAGGAAATACCCTTGAGGATCGGCCGCGCCGGATCGTAGGCGAAGTGCACGTCCCTGAAGGAGATCGCGCCGTCCGTGACGGCGAGTTCCGTCGCGCCCGGCCTGTCCTGCACCTCTTCCTCGACCTCCAGCAGATCGAACATCTGCTCGATATCTGTGAGGCCCTGGCGGATTTCGCGGTAGACGAAGCCGATGAAGTTGAGCGGGATGGCGAGCTGGATCAGCATCGCGTTGATGAAGACGAAGTCGCCGACCGTCTGCTCGCCGCGCTGCACGGCAAGGGCGGACATCGCCATCATCACCGCCATGCCGACGCCGAAGATCAGCGCCTGGCCGAAGTTCAGCCAGCCGAGCGAGGTCCAGACCTGCGTCGCCGCCTTTTCGTAGCGTTCCATGGATTGGTCGAAGCGGCGGGCCTCCATCTCCTCGTTGCCGAAATATTTCACCGTCTCGAAGTTGAGGAGCGAATCGATGGCCTTGGTGTTGGCCTCCGTGTCGCTGTCGTTCATCGAACGGCGGATGGAGATACGCCAGTCGCTCGCCCGCACGGTGAACCAGATATAGAGCCAGACCGTGACGGCGGTGACAGCGAGATATTGCAGGCCATAGCCGCGCCAGAAGACGGCGGCGGTCAGCAGGAACTCGATGAAGGTCGGCACGCTGTTGAGGATCGTGAAGCGCACGATCGTCTCGATGCCCTTGGTGCCGCGCTCGATGACGCGCGACAGGCCGCCGGTGCGCCGCTCCAGATGGAAGCGCAGCGACAGGCGGTGCAGATGCACGAAGGTGCGGTAAGCGAGCTGGCGCACCGCATATTGCCCGACGCTGGCGAAGAGCGCGTCGCGAAGCTGGTTGAGGCCGGCCTGCAGGATGCGCGCGCCGTTATAGGCAAGCACCAGCATGACGGCGCCGAGAAGGAAGGCGGGCAGCAGGCTGACGGCATCCGGCTTGTTGTTCAGCGCGTCCGTCGCCCATTTGAAGAAGTAGGGCACCAACAGCAGCACGATCTTGGAGACGAGCAGGAAGACCGAGGCCCAGACCACCCGCATCTTGAGGTCCGGCCGGTCTGAGGGCCACATATAGGGCCAGAGGTTCACCAGCGTCCGGAAGGGGTTGCTGCTGTCGGCCGAAATCGTCTTCTTCGCTGCTGCCACGCTGGCCTCCGCCGGAACGTTCACCGCCCGGTCTCGTCTTGCTGTCCGTGAAAAGCGCCATGGGCGCTTCCCGGCTTCGTCTTCACGCAATCGCGCTGGAATGAAATACGGCGCCCGGTGGGGCGCCGCATCGCGGAGATAGGACCTTGCCGGCCGTTTCGCAACGGCCGGCGGGGAATAACGGCGATCAATTTCCGCGCATGTGCTTGCGGTGCATCTCCTCGGCCTCCGCATCGGTCTCCATGGCCTTGTCCGGCACGCCGAAGACCTGGCCGGGGATGATGCGGTCCGGGTTGGCGATCTGGTCCTCGTTGGCGAGGTAGATCGTGGTGTAGCGTACGCCCTTGCCGTAGATGCGGCGGGAGATCTGCCACAGCGTATCGCCGCGGCGGATGATGACCGAGGTCTTGCTCTCCTTGAGCGGCGCCTGCTCGACCGTTTCCGGTCCCCCGGCAGCGGCCCCGCCGCCCGACGCCGTGCCGCTTGCGGTGCCCGCAGCGGCGGAAGCGCCATCGGTCACGGCAGCGCCGTTGGCCGCGGTGGCGCCATCCGTCGCCGTTGCTGTACCCTGCGTTGCGGTTGCGACGGCATTGGCCGCGGCGGTCAGCGAGGGCATGCCCTCGAGCGCGACGAGCGCCTGCTGGTAGGCTTCCCTGCCCGCGCCGGCCGGCACGGCGGCAAGGCGGTCGAGCGCGGTCGCGGCCCAGCCCTTCAGCTCCTCGATGGCGGCTTTCACGTCGGCGGCCGTGTCGGCCGGCGGTACGAAGCCGGTGAGGCTCATCAGCGCGCTTTCGAGCGCCGTGCGGCCCGTCTGGATCTCCGCCGCCGTCGCGTTGCGGCCGTCGGCGAAGAGCGCGACGAACTGCTGCTGGAGCGCGCTCGCCCGGCCGGCCAGCGCCTCGATGGAATTGTCCGCGACGGCCGTCACGTTGCCGGCCGCGTCATGGGCCTTCTCGATGGCCGGGGCGAGCGCGTCGGCAACGGCGCTCTCGATCGGGCCGAGCGCCTCGCCGACGGCGGAGGCATCCGACGGCAGCGCATGAAGGCGGGCCAGCGCCGAAGCCGCCGCGGCGGAGGCCTTGGCCGCCATCTGGCGGGCCGCCTCCCCTTCCTCCTCGCCGGGTTTGAACTCGGCCAGCGACTTCAGCGCGATCTCCGTCGCCGAGCGGGCGGCGGCCAGTTCCTCGGCGCTCGGCACGCGGCCGTCGGCATAAAGGCCCTTGAGGAGCGCGAGCGCCTTGTCCGCCTCGGTGCGCAGCTTGTCGAAGGTGCCGCCGCCGATAAGGCCGAGGCCCGGGCCGGCATCGGTCGCGGCATTTTCCTGCGCGACGACGGCGACCTGCTCGCCTTCCGGCCGGTCGAACGGAACGGAGGCGCGGAAATCGACCTTGCTGCCATCGGCATTCATGACATCGGCGCGAACCGTGTGGCGGCCGATGGAAAGCGCGATCTTGCCGTCGACGACATAGCGGCCCGCCTCGTCGGCCTTGGCCTCGCCGACGAGCTTGTCGTCGGCATAGATGCGGACCAGCGCGTTGGGCCGTGCCGTTCCGGCGACGAACATGCGCTCGCCTTCCAGCTCGACGGCGGAGACGCGCGCCTGCGCCTTCGCGGCGGCGTCCGCCGTGCCGGCGGCGGGCTGGGTGCCCTCGCCCGTCGGCTGCACGCCGGCTGCCTCGCCTCCGGTCACGGCCTGCCCGCCCGTGGCCAGCGGCACCTCGCCCGTGGCGGATGCGACCTCGCCGCCCACCGGACCGGCGGATGTACCGGCCGCTTCGCCGGCCGCCTTCTGCGCGGCTTCCGGCATCGTGATCAGCCGGCTCGCCTCGCCAGGCTTCGAGACCATGGCGAGCAGCTCGCCGCTGCCGTCCTTCGGCACGGAAACAGTGGCGACCTCCTCGGAGGTCTTCGTATCGCCCTTGTCGTCCTTCGTGTTCAGCGTGAGCTGGTAGTCGCCGGCGGCGAGCGGATGATCGAGCACCGCGGCGAAATCGCCCGACGGGCCGATATCGGCCGTGGCGACGACCGTCTCGCCGTTGCGGATTTCCAGCGTGGTGTTCGGCTGGCCGCGGCCTGCGATCACCGTGGAGCCGTCCGGCTCGACACGCAGGAGATCGAAGGCGGGCGTGACCCAGCCGGCCGTGGGATCGGCGGGGGTGGCGTCGGCCTTGGCGGTTTCCTGCGTCGCAGCGGCCGTTTCGGAGGCGGGCTGCTCGCCCGTCGCGCGGGCCTGCTTGCCGTCCGTCGTCCTGGTATCGCCGCCACCCTCGACCGGCTTTTCGGCAAGCGTTGCGACCGGCGTTTGCGCGGGTTTTTCCTTGTTCATGTTGGGCAGCACGAAGAAAACCATGAGCAGCGTTGCCGCCGCCAGCACGATCAAGGCCACCAGGCCGGTCTTGTTCTTCATCATCAACTCTCTCTCTGTCCCGGTTTCCCGGGGCGTCCCCTGCCGAAATTGCTATCGGTTCCCAGTGCCTTGCACAAGGTTTCGGGGGCTTTGGCGGCCTTGCCCCCACGCTTTTTCGGCCAATATCCTTGACGGGCCGCCGGACGGGTGTCTGAATCGGGCCATGAGTGAGCAAAACATGCCGATTCGATCCGTCTGCGTTTACTGCGGCTCCCAGCCGGGCCGTGATTCTGCCTATGTCACCGCCGGAAGGCTGCTTGGCAAGGCGATGGCGGAAAACCACCTCCAGCTCGTCTATGGCGGCGGGACCAAGGGCATCATGGGAGCCGTCGCCAGCGGCGTGCTCTCGCATGGCGGACGCGTCACCGGCATCATACCGCAATTCCTCGTGGATATGGAGGCCACGCGCCATTCGCTGGGCCAGCTCAGCGAGCTGATCGTCACGCCCGACATGCACGAGCGCAAGCACAAGATGTTCGAGCGCGCCGACGCCTTCGTCGCCCTGCCGGGCGGCATCGGCACGCTGGAGGAGATCGTCGAGGTGATGACCTGGGCGCAGCTCGGCCGGCACAGGAAGCCGATGGTCTTCGCCAATATCGGCGGTTTCTGGGACCCGATGCTCAAGCTCATCCGCCACATGGCCGACGAGGGCTTCATCCACACCGCCCATCTCGTCCAGCCGCTCGTCATCGACGACCCGGAAGAAATCGTCTCCGCCCTCGTCGAGCACTGGGCCGGCCAGATCGACCGCGAGGGCGAAGCCGAAATCATCGCAAAGCTCTGACGCCGGAAGCGACGGAAACAAAACGCCGGAGGTCCTCACCTCCGGCTTTTTTCATTCATTCCGCCGGCTTCAATTCCGTCGTCGCGATGCGTTTCGCGCGGGCGCCGCGCAGCATGGCGCCGGAATAGATGAAGAGCGCGGCCCAGATGAAGCCGAAAGCGATGAGCTTGGTGGTGCCGAAGGGCTCGCCGAAGGCGAAGACGGCGATGAGGAAGATCATCGTCGGGGCGATGTACTGCATGATGCCGATAGTCGACAGGCGCAGGAGCTTCGCGCCATTGGCATAGATCATCAGCGGGATCGCCGTGACGATGCCGCAGGCGAGCAGCCAGAGGACGTCCGCCATGCCGGTATCGCCGAAATGGCCCCCGCCGCTCGCTTCCAGCCAGATCACATAGGCGAGCGCCGGCACGCTAAGCAGCAGCACTTCGAGGAAGAAGCCCTGATTCGGGCCGATCGGCAGGGTCTTGCGGAAGAAGGCGTAGAAGCCCCAGGAGAAGCAGAGGCCGAGCGACACCCACGGCAGCCCGCCGGCATCGAAGGCGAGGATCGCCACCGCGCAGACGGCAAGGCCGATTGCCACCATCTGCGCCGGGCTCGGCCTCTCCTTCAGAAGCACCGCGCCGAGAAAGATCGAAAAGAGCGGGTTGATATAATAGCCGAGCGCCGTCTCGATGGTGCGGCCGACGCTGATCGCCCAGACATAGATGCCCCAGTTGATGGTGATCAGCACCGCCGTCAGCGTGGCCATGGCGAGCATGCGCGGCGAGCGCAGCGCCGCCTTGATATCGGCCGTGCGGCCGAGCCAGACCAGCACGAGGCCGGCGAGCGGCACCGACCAGACGATGCGGTGCGCCACCACTTCGGGTGCCGGAATGTGGGACACGGCCTTCATGAAGAAGGGCAGGAAGCCCCACAGCACATAGGCCATCAGCGCAAAGGCGAAACCGCGCGGCGAATCGCCCGTCTGGGGGCCGCTGGAGGAGTTTGCGTCGGCCATGGTGTCGTTTCCCGTCGATTTTTCGGATTTCCCGACGTCCTACTCCAATGCCGGCGAATGTACCAATTCATTCCGGTGAAGGGACGATGAGCGGCGCTGAAGCTCGGGCGCATGGCGGCCTGCCTTCGCAGGCGCCATGCGCTGGAAGACTACTCCGCCGCCACGCGCCCCGCCTCGCCGCGGTTCTTCAGCAGCTTGTAGACGATGGAATCCATCAGCGCCTGGAAAGAGGCGTCGATGATGTTGTCGGAGACGCCGACCGTCCACCAGCGGGCGCCGGAGGCATCGGTGGATTCGATGAGGACGCGGGTGATGGCCCCGGTGCCGCCGTTGAGGATACGGACCTTGTAGTCCGCCAGCTCCAGGTCGGCGATCTCGCCCTGGTACTTGCCGAGGTCCTTGCGCAGCGCAAGGTCGAGTGCGTTGACCGGGCCATGGCCCTCGGCGACGGACATCATGGTCTCGCCGTCGACGATCACCCGTACCACGGCTTCCGAGACGGTCTTGAGCTGGCCGTTGGCGTCATAGCGCCGTTCGACCATCACGCGGAAGCTCTCGACATGGAAGAAATCCGGCACCGTGCCGAGCGTGCGGTGGGCAAGCAGCGCGAAGCTCGCATCCGCGCCCTCATAGGCATAGCCCGTCGCCTCGCGCTCCTTGACGATCTGGATGAGGCGGTCGAGCTTCGGGTCGTCCTTGGCGACCGAAATGCCGCGCAGCTTCAAGGCGTTGATGAAGTTCGCCTTGCCGCCCTGGTCCGACACCATGACCTTGCGCAGGTTGCCGACGCTTTCCGGCGTGACATGCTCGTAGGTGCGCGGGTCCTTGAGGAGCGCGGAGGCATGGATGCCGGCCTTGGTGGCGAAGGCGGAGGCGCCGACATAGGGCGCCTGGTGATCGGGCGAACGGTTCAGGAGCTCGTCGAAGGTATGGGCGAGCTTGGTGAGGCCGGTCAGTTCCTCCGTGTCGATGCCGATCTCGAAGCGCCCGCTATAGGCTTCCTTCAGCGCGAGCGTCGGCACGAGCGTCACGAGATTGGCATTGCCGCAGCGCTCGCCGATGCCGTTGAGCGTGCCCTGCACCTGCCGCACGCCCGCCTCGACGGCGGCGAGCGAATTGGCGACGGCCTGCCCCGTATCGTTATGGGCGTGGATGCCGAGGTTTGCGCCCGGCACGCCGGCGGCGATCACCGCCTTCACGATGGCCTGCACCTCGGAGGGCTGCGTGCCGCCATTGGTGTCGCAGAGCACGACCCAGCGCGCGCCGGAGGCGAAGGCGGTCTTCGCGCAGGCCAATGCGTATTCGGGATTCGCCTTGTAGCCATCGAAGAAATGCTCGCAGTCGATCATGGATTCGCGGCCGGAGGCGACGACCGCCTTCACGGATTCGGCGATGCTCTCGAGGTTCTCCTCATTGGTACAGCCGAGCGCGACGCGCACATGATAGTCCCAGCTCTTTGCGACGAGACAGATCGCGTCGCTCCGCGAATCGAGCAGCGCGGCAAGGCCGGGATCGTTGGAGGCGGACACGCCGGCGCGCTTCGTCATGCCGAAGGCGACGAACTTGGCGCGGGCGGTGCGTTTCTTCGCGAAGAAGGCCGTATCGGTCGGGTTGGCACCCGGATAGCCGCCCTCGACATAATCCAGGCCGAACTCGTCCAGCATGCCGGCAATGGCGATCTTGTCCTCGACGGAAAAGTCGATGCCGGGCGTCTGCTGGCCGTCGCGAAGCGTGGTGTCGAAAAGGTAGATACGGTCTTTCATCGGTTCCCTCCCTGGGAACGGTCCTGGTACTTCAAATCTGCCCTTCATCCGGCTGCCGCCACCTCTCCCCGCAAGCGGGGGAAGCTCAGGATGAGGGGTAATCTCTCAAACTTTGCCGGCAAACTTGTCGGTCGCATAAATCAGGCGGTCGAGGATGCCGGGTTCGGAATAGGCGTGGCCCGCCCCCTCGACTAGGTAGAATTCCGATTCCGGCCAGGCCTTGTGCAGAGCCCAGGCATTCTTCGCCGGGCACGGCATGTCGTAGCGGCCGTGGGCGATGACGCCGGGAATGCCCTTCAGCTTGTGGGCGTCGCGGAGCAGTTGCCCCTCCTCCAGCCAGCCGGCATTGACGAAGAAATGCGTCTCCAGCCGGGCGAAGGCATCCGCGAATTCGTCCTCGCCGAAATGGTCGCTCGTCGACGGTTCCGGCAGAAGCGTGATCGTCTCGCCTTCCCACAGGCTCCAGGCCTTGGCGGCGGCGATGCGCACCGCCTTGTCCGCGCCCGTCAGGCGGCGGTAATAGGCCTGTATCATCTCATGGCGCTCTTCCGGCGGAATGGGCGTGAGGAAGCGCTCCCACTTGTCGGGGAACATTTCCGAGACGCCGAACTGGTAGTACCAGTCGAGCTCGGCCTTGGTCAGCATGTAAATGCCGCGCAGCACGAGTTCGGAGACGCGTTCGGGATGCTTCTCAGCATAGGCGAGCGCCAGCGTCGAGCCCCAGGAACCGCCGAAGACCAGCCACTTTTCCGCGCCCGCCATCTCGCGCAGCCGCTCCATGTCGGAAACGAGATGCCAGGTGGTGTTGGCTTCGAGCCCCGCATGGGGCGTGGAGCGGCCGCAGCCGCGCTGGTCGAATAGCGTGACGTCGTAGAGCTTCGGATCGAACAGCCGGCGGTGGCTCGGCGAGATCGTGCCGCCCGGGCCGCCATGCAGGAAGACGGCGGGCTTGGCGCCCGGCGTGCCGGCCCGTTCCCAGTAGATGACATGCCCGTCGCCGACATCGAGGTGGCCGCAGGCATAGGGCTCGATCTCGGGATAGAGGGTACGCAACGCTTCGCTCATAGTTTCATTCCGTGGGCAGGCCAGTTTTCGGTTTCGTGATCGGGATGCTGGAAGGAGATGATCGTCTCCTGCCGGCTGTAGTAATCCGGGTCGTCATGCACCGGAGCGGAGAAGATCGCCTCCACCCAGGGCAGGCGCGAACCGTAATTGACCTGGATCTGCGGAGCGAGGTCGCTGCGGTCGTCGAAAGCGCCGATGGCGATCTCCAGCCCGCCGGGGTGCCTGTAGGTCAGCGGCGTGCCGCAGCGCTTGCAGAAGCCGCGGGCGATATTGACCGAGGACTGGAAGTAGCTCGGCTCCTCGCGCGTCCATTCGGCCTCGCCCTCGATGGTGACGAGCGGGCCGAAGAAACCGCCGAACTGCTTCTGGCACATGCGGCAATGGCAGATCGACGGGCGGCCGAGCGCACCGCGGATGCGGAAGCGCACCGCACCGCACTGGCAGCCGCCGGTCCTTGTCTTTTCCTGTTCCGTGGTCATGGCAGGCTCCTTCAGCGATAAGAGGAATAAGCGGCGACGAGGGGATGGAGCCCCTTGCGGGGAACGCCCGGCGCGGGTTTCGGATCGCTCATGGCGCATCCTCCGGCGGCCAGTGGTCGGTGTCGTAATCGGGATGCTGGCGGTTCGAATCGCGGATCGCCACATGCCGCGCCTCACCGCCCTCCCCCTCGTTGCTTTCGTGCTCCGGCAGTCTTGCCAGTTGCGGAAACCAGACGACGCGCGATTCGACGCCGGATTGGGCGATGGGACGCACGTCGTCCGGATCGTCGAGCGAACCCAGCGTCACGTTGATATGGGCCGATGCGAGGCCGTCATAGAAGAGCGGCGTGCCGCAATCCCGGCAGAAGCCGCGGCGCACGATTTCCGACGACCGGAACCAGCCCGGCTCGCCGCGCGTGATGGAAAAGCGCTCGTGCGGGGCATTGGCGAGCGGCAGGAAATAGTTGCCCGCCGCCTTCTGGCACATGCGGCAATGGCACAGATGCGGACCGCCGAGCGTGCCTTCCACGCGGTAGCGCACCGCGCCGCACTGGCAGCCGCCGGTATAGATGCGCGAGATGCTCATGGCGCGCGCTCCGGCGGCCAGTCGTCCGTGTCGTGGTCGGGATGCTGGGAGGAGACGAGGTCGGCGAGGAAGGCGTCGGCCCCCTGGTCGGCCATCGTGTCCTCGCCCGGCAGGTCGCGGATGGTGTCGACGTAAGGCAGCTTCGCTTCGACGCCCCACTGAATGCGCGGGGCGATCCCGGCGGGATCGTCGAAGGTGGCGATGGCCAGCGCCACGCCGTCCGGCGCTTCATAGGTCAGCGGCGTGCCGCAATCAGCACAGAAGCCACGATGGCCGTGGTTGGAGGAGCGGAAGCGCTTCGGCGCGCCGCGCGTCCATGTCAGCTTCGCGCCACCGAGCGAAACCAGCGGCAGATAGAAATTCCCGCTCGCCTTCTGGCACATCCGGCAATGACAGACCGACGCATCGCCCAGCGCGCCCTCGACATGAAAGCGCACGGCGCCGCACTGGCATCCGCCGGTATAGAATGGGGTGGTCACCTCTTCACCTCCCACGTCGTCACGCGTTCGCCCGTCGCCGGGTCCTTGCCGTCTTTCAGCTGGATGCCCTTGGCGGAGAGGTCGTCGCGAATCCTGTCGGCCTCGGTGAAGTTCTTCGCCTTCAGCATTTCGAGGCGGAGCTGGATGATCGAGTCGATGCTCTCCTCCAGCGCCTTCGACACCTCGGCCTTCTTCGGCTCCACGCCGAGAAGCCGGGCGCTGGCGGCGAAGACGGGCAGCATCAGCGGGTCGCTGTTGGCGCATTGGGCGAGCGCATGCAGGGCCTGCACGGCGCCAACCGTGTTGAGGTCGTCGAGGAGCGGGGTGAGCACCGTCTGGTCCACCCGACCTTCCGCCGGGTCGCCGCCGGCCGGCCATTTCGAGAGCAGGCGCTCGGCCTCCTCCAGCCGCTTGACGGAGAAGTCGATCGGCTCGCGATAGTGCGTCATCAGCATGGCGAGGCGCAGCACCTCGCCCGGCCATTTGCGGCCGCCGAACTTCTCCTCGTGCAGCAGCTCGTAGATCGTGACGAAGTTGCCTTCCGACTTCGACATCTTGCGGCCTTCGACCTGCACGAAGCCGTTGTGCATCCAGACATTCGCCATGACCTTCGTTCCGTGGGCGCAGCGCGACTGGGCGATCTCGTTCTCGTGATGCGGGAAGATCAGATCGAGCCCGCCGCCATGGATGTCGAAGACCTCGCCGAGATAGGCGGCTGACATGGCCGAGCACTCGATATGCCAGCCGGGGCGGCCACGGCCCCAAGGCGAATCCCAGCCGGGCTCCTCCGGCGAGGAGAGCTTCCAGAGCACGAAGTCGCCGGGGTTCTTCTTGTGCACGTCGACGGCGACGCGGGCGCCGGCCTGCTGCTCGTCGAGATTGCGCTTCGAAAGCTGGCCGTAATCGGTCATCGATCCGGTGTCGAACAGCACTTCGCCATTGGTTTCATAGGCATGGCCGCGTTCGATGAGACGCTGAATCAGGGTGATCATGTCCGCCTTGCCATCTTCGCGCGGCTGCACGAATTCGGTGGCGCGCGGCTCGTGCGTCGGCGGCATGGCGCCGAGGGTGGCGACGTCCGAATGGAACTGGTTCGCCGTCTTCTCCGTCACCCGGCGGATCGCCTCGTTGAGCGACAGGGCTCCGCTTTCGATCTCGCCGCCGAAATCGCGCAGCGCCCGGGCGTTGATCTTGTCGTCGACGTCCGTGATGTTGCGGGCATAGGTGACGTGGCTTTCGCCATAGACATGGCGCAGCAGGCGGTAAAGCACGTCGAAGACGATGACCGGCCGCGCATTGCCGATATGGGCGAAGTCATAGACCGTCGGGCCGCAGACATACATGCGCACGTTGTCGGGATCGATGGGAGCGAAGGGCTCCTTCGAGCGCGTGAGCGTGTTGTACAGCGACAGGACCGGCTTTTCGGCCATGGAAATCTCCCAAAATGCGTGCACCCGGCTGGCCGGGTCGTTGTCATCCGGGGATTTTGGGGGACGAAAACGGCCAGGCCAGCGCGTGCGCTAGCGAATAATGCTCCGGCGAATGCAGAGTACCGTTTTCATGGCCTGCTTTATCGCGCCGCGCGCGGCCTTGGTCAAGCGGCGTGAAGGCCGGGCCGCGAAAATCCTGCCCGTTCGGCCTGTTATCACAAGCTGTTACCCGCGTGACAGCCGGCGCCCGGCGCGTCGTGCGATATGTCCGCCGGTCATATTTATTGATCGCCGAAGCCGCGGATTTGGGCCTTCCGCCGCAGAGCGATCAAGATTTGAGCAGAATTTGGCCGAAAGGGTCCGGTAAATGCATAGGTCATCGGGGGTAGCGACCGGGGGAACCAGACGGGGCTGCCTGATGACAACTTCAGGAGAGTGAGAATGTCGATCGCCAAGAAGAAGCCGGCGCAACCCGCCGCCGCCAATTCCAACCTTCAGGAGCGCTACAAGCCGCTCGGCCTGCGCGCCGTGGTTGCGGCCACGCAGTGCAAGCCGGAGGTGAAGGCCACCGAAGCGCGCCGCGACCGCGACTTGCCGCCGGTGCTCCAGTCGCTCTACGAATAGGCGGCTCCAAGTCAAAAGAGCGATAGCTGATCCGACGATGGGGGCGCATCCGCGCCCTTGTTCTTTTGCGGCACCGGCGCTTCCTCCTCGACGGGTTCGAGGATGTCCGGCCCCATATTGGCGACCTTGTTCACCTTGTCGGAAATCGCAATCGCTTCGAAGAAGCCCTCGTCGATCGGCTTCATGAGGTCGGCGACGTCGCGCGGTTCCTCAGTCTTGCAGTCGAGCCAGCGCGAAAAATCTTCCGGGCGGATGACGACCGGCATGCGGTCGTGGATGCGGGAAATGTCGTTGTTCGCCGCCGTCGTCAGGATCGCGCCGGTATCGACCTCCGAGCCATCGGCGGAAGACCAGGTCTCCATCAGGCCGGCGAAGGCGACGATCTCGCCCTTCCTCGGGCGGATGAAATAGGCCTGCGCCTTCGCGCCCTTCTCCTCCGGCCGCCGCCATTCGAAGAAGCCGGAGGCCGGCACGAGGATGCGGCGATGGCGCATGGCGGCCTTGAACGAGGCCTTGCCCGCCGCCGTCTCGGAGCGGGCATTGATCAGCAGCGGAAAATCGCGCGGGTCCTTCACCCAGCCGGGCATGAAGCCCCAGCGCACGAGCACCGCCCGCCGCTCCGGCAGGTTGCTGCCGGGCTCTTGCCTTTCGCCCGCCACGACGACGAGGATCGGCTGCGTCGGGGCGATGTTGTAGCGCGCCGGCGGATCCTCCACGTCCACGATGCCGAGGAACTCCCGCAAGAGGTCCGTCCTGGCGAGCAATGCATATCGTCCACACATGGCATCGTCATCGCACTTTGCCTATAAGGGGTCAATGAAGCGCAACCGAACCGGACAGCGATGAAGAAGTCGAAGACGCCCCAGCCCGCCTCCTCCGCCATCATCGAGCGCGACGGGCGCTATCTGCTCGTGCTGCGCAGCAAGCCGCCGTCGGATGCCATGTATGCCTTTCCGGGCGGGCGCGGCGAGGACGGCGAGACGCCGGCCGAGACGGCGCTGCGCGAACTCTTCGAGGAAACCGGCATAAGGGCCGAAAAGCCCATGCTTTTCGCGACCTACGACCTGCCGGGCCGCGAGGACGGCCCCGGCAGCCCCTCCTTCTTCCTTTCCGTCTTCAAGGTGAAGGCCGACCGCAATGCGGTCGCCGTCGCCGCCGACGATGCGGCGAGCGTCGGCTGGTACACGGCCGAGGAGATCGCGGGCCTTCCCGCGCCCGACAGCGTGCGCGAATGCATCGCGCGGCTGGAAGCCGAACGGCTGGGACCGGCCGCATGAAGCTGATTCGCCTCGCCCTGATCGCAAGCCTTGCCCTTGCCGGCCCCGCCCTCGCCCAGAAGGCGAAGCAGGCCGCCGGAACCGACACGCCGGCCGCCGCCCCCGTCGAGGAAAAGCCCGCGCCCTATGACGAACGGCTGGAGCGGCTTTCGGAAATCCTCGGCGCCGTCCACTACCTGCGCAACCTTTGCGCCGGCAAGGCGGAGGACAACTGGCGCGCCGCCATGCAGCGCATCATCGAGCTGGAAGCGGCCAAGGAGCCGAAGCGGCAGGAAAAGCTGACGGCCGCATTCAACCGTGGATACCGCTCCTTTGCGGCCATCTATACCGCTTGCACCGACTCGGCGGTTGTCGCAGAAGAGAGATACCGTAACGAAGGTGCAACACTCGCCACGGAAATTACCGCAAGGTTCGGAAATTAGGGATTAATTAACCTGTTTTCGCAGCAGCCAGTGCCGTTTTGGGAAAAGGCTGCTAAAGTCGTTAACAGTGCAGTAAGAACTGAATGCCTCGCATGGACCGATCTATGGAACCTACTCTCAACGATATCGACGAGATGATCGTGCACGAGAAGATGCAGGCCGCTCTGGAACACCAGAACGAGGCCTGGGCCGACGGCATGGCTGATGGTATCGAACCGGAAATCATCGCCGATGCGGCCATTGCGCTCGCCCTGCGCGAGACGGTTCGCGTCCATGGCGAGCGGGGCGCGGAAGCCCTGCTCGATTCGCTTCGCGAGCGCCTGCTGGCTGGAGAATTCTCCCCCGAGCGCATCCTGCAATAGGCTGGAAAGACAGGTCATGCAGATGTCGGCTGACGGCAACAGGCTGCTTTTCAGCAGCGTCATCGCTTTGTCGGCGCTCTTCGCAACGACGGCGCTTCTCGCGCCGGTGCGACCGGCCTTCGCCCTCAGCGAACTGAAGCACGAGCCGGGCGAGGTGCCGCAACAGCCCGCCAACGGCGAGAAAAAGCCGGCCGGGGACGAGAAGCCCGCGCCCGCCGTCAAGGAAGAGGAAACCGCCCCGGTCGAACTGCCACAGCCGGATCCGCTGATCCGCAACGACAAGGCGGTGACGGAACCGGCCGAGGAAACGCCGGCAACCACCGACAAGCCTGTCGAGGAGCCGCAGACACCCGTCGAGGTGCTCTACGACATCAACAAGGCGCCCGAGCCGGTGCGCCGCATGCGCCAGCTCATCGTCGAGGCCGCCGCCTCCGGCGATATCGAGCGCCTGCGCCCCCTGCTCGGCAAGGGCATGACCGAGACACAGGTCTCCATGGTCGAAAGCGAGGACGGGCCGGTCGAGACGCTGAAGGGCCAGTCCGGCGATCCCGACGGCATGGAGATCCTCGCCATCCTTCTCGACGTGCTGGCGACGGGCTTTGCCCATGTCGGCCAGGGCACGGCGGAGGAAATGTATGTCTGGCCCTATTTCGCCGAAAAGCCGCTCACGAGCCTGACGCCGCCTGAAAAGGTGGAGCTGCTGCGCATCGTCACCGCCGGCGACTATTCCGACATGCAGGAATTCGGCAGCTACAACTTCTACCGCGTCGGCATCACGCCGGACGGCCAGTGGAAGTTCTTCGTCACCGGCGAATAGTCTGTCTGCGCCTACCGGAAGGACGACCCCGACGAGCGGCAGGATCGTCGTATGGGGAATGCGACATTACCGTCCTTTTTTCTCCTTTCGTGGGTAAGGTGGCCCGACGGGTCAAATGACGGGGTGTGCAAAACCCTTGCTTTTCCGCCTTCGGCACGCCCCTCCTCCGGGCTGCCGGCCCCTTCTCCCCGCAAGCGGGACGAAGGGAATAGGCCGCGCCGGTTTCCTCACTCCTTAACCTCGCATGGGGCACGTCCCCTCTCCCCGCTTGCAGGGTGAGGGGCAAGGCTTTGTTCCCTGTTTCCGTATGGGAGATACGGTCTGGATTGCCCCCACAAGCGACGCTCCCCCGCTGGCGGCCACCTTGCGAAAGCGGCCCGGCCGTTCTACCTCTGGATCAACGGGTGCGATGGTGCACCGCAGGCGCCGGCCTCATCCGGCGCACGACAAATCTGGATCCGACCATGCCTTCCGTCACGCTTTCCGGCCGCGCCTTTCTCCGCATTTCCGGCAAGGATGCCGAAACCTTCCTGCAGACCCTGATCACCACCAACCTGCCCGACCTCGGGGAGGATGAAATCCGCCCCGGCGCGCTGCTGACGCCGCAGGGCAAGATCCTCTTCGACTTCCTGATCCGCCGCGACGGGCCGGACGCCTTTTTCATCGAGACGGCGGAGGACCAGCGCGACGGCCTCCTCAAGCGGCTGACCATGTACAAGCTGCGCGCCGCCGTCGACCTTGCTGCCGCCGAGGGCGGCGCGGTGACGGTCTCCTGGGACGCGGCGGAGGCCGGCGCGCCGCGCGACGTGCGCTTCGCCAAGGCGGGGCTCGACGTCTCCCGCCGCGCGGGCGACGGGGGCAGCGACGATGCCGCGCTCTACGATGCGCTGCGCATTGCCACCGGCCTTCCCGAGGCCGGCAGCGATTACGTCCTTTCCGACGCCTTTCCGCATGACGTTCTGCTCGATCTCAGCGGCGGGCTTTCCTTCCGTACGGGATGCTATGTCGGCCAGGAGGTCGTTTCCCGCATGCAGCATCGCGGCACCGCCCGCCGCCGGCCCGTCATCGTCACGGGCGAGGCGCCGCTTACGACGACGGGCACCGAGCTTCTGGCCGACGGCAAGCCTGTCGGCACGCTCGGCAGCGTCTCCGGCGCGCTCGGCCTTGCGATCGCGCGCATCGACCGCGTGGCCGACGCCATCGCCGCCGGCACGCCGATCACCGCGGGCGGCGCGCCCGTCACCCTCACGCTCCCGGCATGGACTGGCCTCACCTTCCCCGAGCAGACATCCGAGGTGCCGGCGCAATGAGCGGCGCGGCACGCCCGAAGACGGAGCCGCGCGCCTGGCAGCGCATGCTGTCCGGCCGCCGCCTCGATCTCCTCAACCCCTCGCCGCTCGATATCGAGCTTTCCGACATCGCCCACGGCCTTGCCCGCGTCGCCCGCTGGAACGGCCAGACCCATGGCGACCATGCCTTTTCGGTGGCGCAGCATTCGCTGGCCGTCGAGGCGATCTTCCGCCGCCAGAACCGCTGCGACGCCGGCGAGTGCCTGATGGCGCTGCTGCACGACGCGCCGGAATATGTGATCGGCGACATGATCTCGCCCTTCAAGGCCGTGGTCGGCGGCGGCTACAAGACCGTCGAGAAGCGGCTTGAGGCCGCCGTGCACCTGCGCTTCGGCCTGCCGGCGGCGACGCCCGCGAGCCTGAAGGCGAAGATCAAGAAGGCCGACCAGGTCGCCGCCTTCTTCGAGGCGACCGAGCTTGCCGGCTTCTCCCATGCCGAGGCCGTGAAATTCTTCGGCGCGCCGCGCGGCATCACGCTCGACATGATCGAGATCACGCCGGTGCCCGCCGTGGAGGCGCAAAGGCGCTTTTGCGAGCGCTTCGCGGCGCTGGAACGCGAGCGCGGCCCCCTCGCCGCGGCGGTGTGAGCATGGGCACGATCGTCGTCGCCCCGCTCGGCCGGATCGCGGAACTCGCCGTCCGCCACCGCTGCCGCGAGATGCTGAGCCTCGTCGCGCCGAAGCAGGACTTCCACCGCCCGGCGGTGATCTCCGCCGGGCGCCACATGATCCTCGGCGTCAACGACATCGCCTTTGCCGGCACCGGCAATCTCGTCGCACCCGGCGAGGAACATGTGGCGGCGATCGTCGGCTTCGCGCGCGGCTGGGACCGGCAGGCGCCGCTGCTCGTCCATTGCATGATGGGCGTTTCGCGCTCGCCGGCCGCGGCGCTTCTCGTCGCGCTCGCGGTGGCGCCGGACCAGGACGACCATGACCTCGCGCAGCGCCTGCGCAGCGCCTCCGCGCAGGCGACGCCGAATGCCCGGCTGGTGGCGATCGGCGACCTTGTGCTCGGGCGGGGCGGAAGGCTCGTCGCGGCGGTGAAGGCCATCGGCCGCGGCGCGGACTATGTCGGCGAGAGCCCGTTCTCCTTTTCCGCCCTTCCCGAGAGCGCAGAGCCATGACGGAAAGCCGCGCCCGCCCCCCGGTCGAGATCGGCCTCAACGCGGCGGTCGTCGCGATTTCCGGGCGCAGCCCCTCCATCCTCGCCATCGGCGGCGAGGGCGCGCACAAGCGCGACGCCCTGCCCTTCGGCCCCTTCGACCCGCACCAGCACCGCACCTTCGAGACGAGCCTGCGCGCCAGCGTGGAGGCGCAGACCGCGCTGAAACTCGGCTATATCGAGCAGCTCTACACCTTCGGCGACCGCGGCCGGCAGAAAGCCCCCGACGAGGCCGGCACGCACATGGTCTCGGTCGGCTATCTCGCGCTGACGCGCACGGACGCCGAGGCGAACGAACGGCTGGCGGACGCCGGCGCGGTTTGGCGGGACTGGTACGCCTATCTTCCCTGGGAGGACTGGCGGCAGGGCCGGCCCGCCGTGATCGACCAGCTGATCCTGCCCGCACTCAAGCAATGGAGCAGCGAGGCGGCCAATGCCGACCGGGCGACCCCTGTGCCGACGCCGCGCACGCGCATCCGCCTCGCCTTCGGCCTCGACGATTTCCCGTGGGACGAGGAGCGCGTGCTGGAGCGCTACGAGCTTCTCTACGAGGCCGGCCTTGCCGAGGAGGCGGTGACGGACGGCTGGGCGCGCACCGGCCAGCCCTCGCCCGGCATCGCCATGCGCCACGACCATCGCCGCATCCTCGCGACGGCCATGGCGCGGCTGCGCGGCAAGATCAAATACCGCCCGGTGATCTTCGAGCTGATGGCGCCGGAATTCACGCTGACCGAGCTTCAGGCGACCGTCGAGGCGATCTCCGGCCGGCACCTGCACAAGCAGAACTTCCGCCGGCTGGTCGAAGGGGCCGAGCTGGTGGAGCCGACCGGCTCTTCCACCAGCGCGACGGGCGGCCGGCCTGCCGCCCTCTTCCGCTTCCGCCGCCGCATCTTCGAGGAACGCCCGGCGCCCGGCCTGAAGGTCGGGATGCGGTAGGCCCTCGAGCGCTACTTGATCACGGCGCAGGCGAGCCGGTCGCCGGCGCCGCCGGCCGGGCCGGTGCGGTAATCGTCCGAGCCGGCATGGACGACCAGTGCGCGGCCGCGAATGCCGCGCTCGGCATCGTCGAGGCGCACCAGGGTCGAATAGATCTGCGCGCGCAGCACACCGTCGTCGGCGACATATTGATTGGGAAGGTCGCCGGCATGCGGGCCGTTGGCGGCGAGGAAGCCGTGCTCCTTCCCATCCGGGTTGAAGTGGCCACCCGCCGATTCGTTGCCGCCGCTCGGGTCGCACGCGCCGGTCTCGTGGATATGCAACGCCACCCATTTGCGCGGCGTCAGGCCCGAGATCTCCACCTCGAACAGCACGCCGTCGTTTCCGGCCGTCAGGTGCGCGCGGCCGGTTTCGGTGCCGGCGCGATTGAGGAAATTCGCCTCGGCGGTGCTCTTTGCCTGCTGCGCGAGCGCCGGGGCGGCAAGCGCTACGAGCGTGCCCGCCACGACGGCGAGCCCAAGGATCTTCTTCATGATGCGTCCTTCCGGTTGGTTTTCACCTGAAACCGGAACGCATCCTGCGTTGGGGTGTTCCCGCGCTCAGCGCAGCACGACGTCGAGGCCGATGTCGAGCGTCGGGGCGGCCATGGTGATCTTGGACGTCGAGATATAGTCGACGCCGGTCTCGGCGATGGCGCGGATCGTCGAAAGGTTCACGTTGCCGGAGGCCTCGAGCTTCACGCGGCGCGGGTCGGCCGCATAGGCCGCGTCGGCAAGGCCCGCCTGGTCGCGGTTGATCTCGACGGCGCGGCGCAGGAGCTCCGGCCCCATATTGTCGAGGAGGATCACATCGGGCTGCGCTTCCAGCGCCTCCTCCAGCTCCGCAAGGCTCGTCACCTCGACTTCGACCTTCACGAGATGGCCGGCGAAGGCGCGCGCGGCGCGGATGGCCCCGGCAACGCCGCTGGCGACGGCGATATGGTTGTCCTTGATGAGGATCGCATCGTCGAGCCCGTAGCGGTGCGAGGAACCGCCGCCCATGCGCACGGCGTATTTTTCAAGCGCCCGGAGGCCGGGAATGGTCTTGCGCGTGCAGCAGACCTTGGCCGGCGTGTGGGCGATCTCGCGGGCGAAGCGCGCCGTATAGGAGGCGACGCCGCTGAGGTGCATGAGGAAGTTGAGCGCCACGCGCTCGGCGGACAGCACGGCGCGGGCCGGGCCAGAGACCGTGGCGATCACCGTGCCCGGCGAAAGCGTGTCGCCGTCCTTCACGAAGGCCTCGAAGCGGATGGCGGGATCCATCAGGCGGAAGGCGGCACGGGCGAGATCGAGGCCGGCGACGACGCCGTCCTCGCGGATGTTCAGTTCGGCGGTCGCCGCCATGTCGGGCGCGATGGTCGCCTGGCTGGTGATGTCGCCGGCCCGGCCGAGATCCTCACCAAGCGCCGCACGCACCTGCTCCTCCACCATCAGCGGCGAAAGGACGGGGAGATAGGGGGTGGTCATGGCTGCTTGTCCCGTTTCATTGCGTCTCAAGCGGCGGCGTCAGGCCGCCGCCGTTTGCGAAAGCTCGGCGACCACCTTCTCGGCTTCAGCGAGCGTGAGGAAGGTGCGGTGCTTCCAGCCGGCCTCCTGTTCGGGGAAATCCGAGCGGAAATGGCCGCCGCGGCTTTCCTCGCGCAGCCAGGCACCGACGGCGATGAGCTTTGCCGTGGTCACGATATTGTGGAAGCGCATGCGGCTGTTCTCGCGCTCCAGCGTGGCGATCTCGCGAATGGCGGCCGCAAGGCCCTCGCGGTTGCGGATGACGCCGGCCTGGTCGCTCATGACATGGCGCAGGCGCGTGAGCGCGGGGCTATCCTCGATGGTGACGAGGTCGTCGCTCTCGCCGGCATTCTTGCCCCAGTCGTTGATCTTCGGCTCCGGCAGCATGCCCTTGATGTTCTCCGCGATGCGGGCGGCGAAGACGACGGCCTCGAGCAGCGAGTTGGAGGCGAGCCGGTTCGCGCCGTGGACGCCGGTGGAGGTGACTTCGCCGGCGGCCCACAGGCCGTCGATGGAGGTGCGGCCCTCGGCATCCGTCAGCACGCCGCCCATGTGGTAATGCACGGCGGGCACGACGGGGATGGGCTGGGTGACCGGATCGATGCCGGCGGCGATGCAGGAGGCATAGACCGTCGGGAACATTTCGGGGAAATGCGCGCCCACGGCCTTGGTGCAATCGAGGAAGGCACCGCGGCCGGCCTGCACCTCGGCGAAGACGCCGCGCGAGACGATGTCGCGCGGGGCAAGCTCGCCATCCGGATGGATATCCAGCATGAAGCGGTGGCCGGCGGAATTGACGAGATGCGCGCCGTCGCCGCGCAGCGCCTCGGTGGCGAGCGGCGCGGGGTCGCGGCCAATATTGATGGCGGTCGGGTGGAACTGCACGAATTCCGGATCGGCGATGATCGCGCCGGCGCGGGCGGCCATGCCGACGCCCTGCCCGCAGGCCTCCCACGGATTGGTGGTAACGGCGAAGAGATGGCCGACGCCGCCCGAGCAGAGCACCACGGCGCGGGCGGGGAAATGCACGCGGTTCTTCGACTGGCCGGCATCCGGTCGGGCGACGACGCCGGAGATGAAGCGGCCCTCGCGCACCAGCTCCTCGACGACATAGCCTTCCAGCACGCGGATCGACGGCGTGTTGCGCACAGCCGCGATCAGCGCCTCCATGATGGCCTTGCCCGCCATGTCGCCCTTGACGCGCACGATGCGGCGCTCGGAATGGGCGGCCTCGCGCGAAAGCAGGAGCTTGCCTTCGAGGTCGCGGTCGAAGGGCACACCGTATTCGAGCAGGTCATGGATGCGCGCCGGGCCTTCGGAGACCATGAAGCGCGCCATCTTCTCGTCGACGATGCCGGCGCCCGCTTCCAGCGTGTCGGCAACATGCTTGTCGAAGGTGTCGCCGGGGCTCATCGCCGCCGCGATGCCGCCCTGCGCCCAGGCGGAGGACGCGCCCTGCCCGATGGGCGCGGCGGCGAGGATGGTGACGGGACGCGGCGCGAGCTTCAGCGCGCAGAACAGGCCCGCAAGCCCGCCGCCGACGATGACGATATCGTCGATGCCGTTCCACGATTGCGGGCGGAAACTTTCCATGGGCATTTGTCTTTCCTCCGACGTGCACCAGACTGTTCTCCCCCCTTGTGGGGGAGATGTCACGAAGTGACAGAGGGGGTGGCGGCCCGCACTGACGAGGAGGCCCACCCCCCTCTGCCCTGCCGGGCATCTCCGCCACAAGGGGGGAGATCGAAAACCGCACCGTCCGCGCTCTGCCTTCCGCGATCAGAAAGCCAGCCACGCTACTGCTTCAAGTTCACCATCCGCTCGACGGCAAGGCGCGCCCGATCGGCGATTGCCGGGTCGACCAGAACCTCCTCCGTCATGTTCACAAGGCTGTCGAGGATCTTCGGCAGCGTGATGCGCTTCATGTGCGGACAGAGGTTGCACGGCTTGACGAAATCGACGCCGGGAAGCTCGGCCTGGATATTGGAGGCCATGGAGCATTCGGTGACGAGCAGCACGCGCGCGGGACGGTTGTCCTTCACATAGTTGATCATGCCCGCCGTCGAGCCGGCGAAGTCGCAGACGGCGATGACGTCCGGGTGGCATTCCGGGTGGCCGATGATCTCGATGCCGGGATGGGCTTCCTTGTAGGCGAGCAGCTCCTGCGGGGTGAAGCGCTCGTGCACCTCGCAGTGGCCCTTCCAGGTGAGGATCTTCTTGTTGGTCTGCTTGGCGACGTTCATCGCCAGATATTCGTCCGGGATGCAGAGGACGGTGTCGCTCTCAAGGCTCTCGATGACGGCGAGCACGTTGGAGGAGGTGCAGCAGATATCCGTCTCCGCCTTCACGTCCGCGGACGTGTTGACATAGGTGACGACCGGCACGCCGGGATAGCGCTGCTTGAGCAGGCGCACATCCGCGCCGGTGATCGATTCCGACAACGAGCAGCCGGCCTTCGCATCCGGGATGAGCACGGTCTTTTCCGGGTTCAGCAGCTTGGAGGTCTCGGCCATGAAGTGGACGCCGCACTGGATGATGATCTCGGCATCGACCCGGGTGGCGTCGCGGGCAAGCTGCAGCGAATCGCCGACGATGTCGGCGACGCAGTGGAAGATTTCCGGCGTCTGGTAATTGTGCGCGAGGATGACCGCGCCGCGCTCCTTCTTCAGCCGGTTGATGGCGGCGACATAGGGCGCGTAGACCGGCCATTCGAAGGCGGGGATGAACTGTTTGACCTTCTCGTAGAGGTGCTCGGTCTCGCGGGCGATCTCGGGCGTGAAGGTAAGGTCCGGTTTCTCGACGATACCGAAGCGCTCCGCGGCGGTCAGCGGACGTGCGGCTTCGGCTTCCGCCGCATGCTGGGCCAGAACGGTCATGGAACCCTCCTCCTCCGCCGTTTCCGGCGGCTTCGCCATTTTGCTCACATTGAGCATAACGGCTGTAAAACAAAACCGGCATTGCCGGTGGTTCAGATTTAGAAACTTTTATGACGCTTTGCAAGGCGCGCCGCCCGAATTCCTTCGGGCGGCGATACCGTTTCGAATCAGGCCATCGCCGGGCGGGCGACGCCCTTCTCCTCGATCGGCCAGTGCACGATCGCCGCGAAGATGCCGAGCACGACGCCCAGCCACCACACCGGATCGTAGGTGCCGAAATGGTCGTAGAGATAGCCGCCCATCCACACGCCGAGGAACGAGCCGATCTGGTGCGACAGGAAGACGATGCCGCCGAGCAGGCCGAGATGCTTCGTGCCGAACATGATGGCGACGAGGCCGTTGGTCGGCGGCACGGTGGAGAGCCAGAGCAGGCCCATCACCACGGCAAAAATGATGACGGAAGCCGGAGACTTCGGCAGGAGGATGAAGGCCGAGACCGCGACCGAGCGGGCAAGGTAGATATAGGCGAGGAAATAGGGCTTCGAATAACGCTGACCGATGAAGCCGGCGGCGAGCGAGCCGATGACGTTGAAGAAGCCGATCAGCGCCAGCGCAATCACCGCATAGCGCGCATCGATGCCGATGTCGCCCAGATAGGCGGGGAAATGCGCGGTGATGAAGGCGACTTGGTAGCCGCAGACGAAAAAGCCGGCGACGAGCAGCAGGTAGCTGCGGTGGCCGAGCGCCTCGCGCAACGCCTCACCGATGGTCTGCTTGTATTCGCTGGCGGCGGCGATGCCGGAGGAGGAATTGCCGCGCAGCGGAATGCCGAGGAGCGGAACGAGAAGCATCATGACGCCGAGCCAGACGAGGCTGTCGGACCAGCCGAAGGCGCTGATCAGGCCCTGCGAAAGCGGCGCGAAGAGGAACATGCCGGCCGAGCCCGCCGCCGTGCAGATGCCGAAGGCCATGGAGCGCTGGTCCGGCGTGACGTTGCGGGCGAAGGCGGAGAGCAGGATGCCAAAGGAGCCGGCCCCGACGCCGAGCCCGACCAGCACGCCGCCACCGACATGCAGCCAGAGCGGCGAGGTGCCGAGCGACATCAGGAAAAGGCCGAGCGCATAGACGAGACCCGAAACGAGCAGCACGCGCCAGGTGCCGAACTTGTCGGCGACGGCGCCGAAGAAGGGCTGGCTGACGCCCCAGGCGAGGTTCTGCAAGGCCATGGCGAGGCCGAAGGTCGTGCGGTCCCAGCCGGTATCCTGCAGCATCGGAAGCTGGAAGAAGCCCATCGCCGAGCGCGGGCCGAAGGTGAGCACGGCGATCAGCGAGCCGGCGACGATGATGAGCCAGGGCATCGGCCGGCTCGCGGCCGGAGCAGCAACGGTGGTAACGGACATGGTGGTCTCCACAAGAGCATTTCCGCTTTTCTTCGAATCGCGAAAACGCTCTAGTTCTTTTTCTTCAGGCAATTCCAGGACGCAAAACCGCTTCATACTTTTGCTGGAATTGCCCAGGGACACGGACCCTACGCGCCGCCATCGATGAACGAAAGCGAATTTAATTGAGCGGACGATCAACCGGGTTGATGGAAATGTCGCGCCCGGCGAGGTTCACGCCCGCATCTTGAGCGGCCAGCGCTCGGCGCGGGTGGCCTTGACCTCCACCGCATCGCCGAGGCGGATATCGCCCTCGGCGCGCGGCACCGCGTTCCAGCCGAAGAGGACGCCCGGCACGCGGCGGTCGGCCGACATGCGTTTTTCCGCAAGGCCCTGGATCGGGTTGCCACCGATGCGCTCGCCGGTCATCTGGTCCTGCGTGGTCATGATGCAGCGGGCGCAAGGCTTGACGAGGTCGAAGGTGACGCCGCCGATCTGGATGGTCTGCCAGAAATCCTCCTGCCAGGGCTCCTCGCAGGTGACGAGGATATTGGTGCGAAAGCGGTCCATACCGACCGGCTCCTGCCCCTTGGCGACGAGCGTGCGGTTGAGATCGGCCAGCGAGCCCGTCGTGGTGACGAGGACGGGGAAACCGTCCGCAAAACGCACCGGCATCGGCTTGCCGGCCCATTCCTCACCCTCGGCGCGGTGTGCCGCCGCATCCATGTGCACCAGCTTCACGGGGCGGGCGAACCAGTCGGACAGCGCCTCGTTCACCGCCTCATCGGCCACCGCGGCATTGACGGGCGTATCCCAGATCGTCACGTCGAGGCGGTCTTCCGGCTCGAAGCTCGCGAAGAGCTGGCGGCCCTCCATCTCCAGATGCAGGCTTTCGCCGACCGGCGTCGCCTCGACGCGGGCGAGCATCTGGAGCTCGCGCTGGGTGATGCAGCGTCCGTCCGGCTCGACGATCATGAAGCGTCGGTCGCCGGCAAGGCCATCGAGGCGCACGGACGCGCTCTCGACGGGAATGGCCCGGCCGCTCTTCAGCGGATGGATATTGAGAGCCTCGACCTTCATGGGGCGACCTTTCCTGAAACTTCGATTCAACGCCTTGCCGGATCGATTCAATCCGGCGGCACAAAAGCATGTTTTCCCTCAGATTTCATCCAGAAGCATGTCGCGGATGGCGCGCAGGCGCTCCGTGCGGGCCTTGGCCATGCGCGCGCCCGCCGCCGTCCGGAAGCCATCGGCCAGCCGGAAGAGCTTCACCTCGAAATGGTCGATGGCGAAGACCTTGTCGTCGAGGGGGCGATGCTCGGCGAGCGGATCCAGCGGGTCGTAGAGGCCGCTGCCCATGCGGCCCGCGATATAGAAGCAGCGCGCCGCGCCGACCATGCCGATGGCGTCCAGCCTATCGGCATCCTGCAGGATTTTCGCCTCCAGCGTCTCCGGTGGGATATCGGCGGAGAAGCTGTGCGTGAGGACGGCATGGGCGACGGCGGCGATATCCGCCTCGCTCCAGCCTTCGGCTGCAAGCAGGCCCGCGGCCTTTTCGGCGGCGAGGCGCGAGGCCTGCCGGCGCAGCGGCGAATTCTTCTCCACCGCCACGCAATCGTGCAGCAGCACGGCGGCGGCGAGGAGCCGGAGATCCCCGCCCTCCTCCGCCTGGATGCGGCGGGCGCTCTTCCACACGCGGATGAGATGGGCGGCGTCGTGCGAGCCGTCATCGGCGGCGAAGGCCTGCGGCAGCAGGCGTCCGGCGAGGTCCCCGAGGGGCGAGAAGGCGGCGGCGAGGCAGGTAAAGGACATGGGCACCCCGAAAAAGACTGCCCGAGACCTATCCCGTCAGGACGATGCGTTCAATTCCACCTTTTCGTCCGTCCCGGCCTTTCCCGAGAGGATCTTCTGGTAGAACAGGCCGATGCCGATCAGCACCGCGCCGAGGCCGATGAAGGACAGCGCCCGCAGGATGCCTTCGAGGTTCGACATGTCGATGAGGAAGACCTTGACGACGGCGATCAGCACGAGGCCGGCGGAGGCAAGGCGGATGCTCTTGGAATCGAACTTCGAGCCGACGGCGAGCAGCGCCACGCCAAGCAGCAGCCAGACGACCGAATAGGTATAGGTCTCCGGCTGGAGGAAGCCCTTCCAGTCGGCGATGCCCTCGCCGTGCCAGTAGCGGCGGACGGAGAGCGTCACCCAGGCGAAGGCGAGCGCGACGCCGGTGAGCGCCAGCATGATGACATAGGGCAGCGGCCGGCGGTTCCGCGCATACCAGGCAAGCCCGCCATAGGCGATGCCGGGAATGAGGTAGCCGATCAGCAAGAGGTCGAAGAACGGCCACCTGCCGAGCAGCTCACCGGTGAAATAGGGATTGAGGCCGATGAAATGGGCGCTCAGCACCGAGAGGACCGAAAGCCCGCCGACCGCCATGGAGCCATAGCGGAAGACGGGGCTCGGCGACTTGAGGTCGAGCGACATCATGGTCGCCGAGGCGCCGATGACCAGCAGCGTGTAGATCGCCTGTTCGCCGAGCGTCGGCACGGAGCTGTCGAGCACGCCGCCGTTCATGCCGTGGCGCACGAGGATGGCGGCGGTGAGCAGCAGGAAGAGGCTGGCGAGCGCCTGGAGGAGATTGCGGATGCGCATATCCGGCCAGCGACGCAGCTCGAAGGCCGACAGCGCGAGCAGCGCGGCCGGAATGCCGTAGCCGGCGAGAAGCTGGTTGAAGACCGGTACCTTGGAAAGGTTCGCGGCGCCGACGATGGTCGGTTCCCAAGCGATGCGGCCGGCGACCACAAGGGCCGCACCCGCCATCAGCCAGGGCAGCACCGGCCAGCGGCGAAGGCGCGTGGCGAAGACGGCGGCGGCGCCGAGCAGCGCGATGCCGAGCGTGGTGGCAAGGCCGTCGGTCAGCGCGTGCAGCGCCAGGACGAGGAAGGCGAAGCCTCCGGCGGCGAGCGCCCATTGCGGGACGAAGACGCCTTCCATCTCTTGCCTTCCGCGCGAGAAGGCTTCGGCCGCGCCGAGGAAGACGAGGCCAAGGACGACGGCGAGAAGGCCGTGCTTCAGGTCGAAGGAGAGATTGCCGAAGGTGAGGAAGCTGATCGCGAGGATCGCCAGCGGCACGGCCGGCGCCAGCAGGCTCCAGATCGCGGCGAAGAGGCCGGAGGCGGCAAGGCGCAGGCGCACCGCCGCAAGGCCGACGGCGGCATAGGCGACGGCAAGCGCCAGCGGCAGGCCGACCGGCACGGAGCCGAGGACAGGAGCCGGTCCGAGGACGGGAACCGGCAGGGTCGTCCCGTCGAGCGTCGGCGGGGCAACCACGCCAAGCGTATCGATGAACAGGCCGACCGGCATGGCGGACATCGCCACGGTGCCGGCCACCGCGCCGACGGCCGAGAAGACAGCCGGATAGATCGCCCAGCAGCGCAGCGCGCCGAGCAGCGCGAGCGCGAGGACGATGGCGACGAAGCCGTAATCGGCAGCGGCAACCAGTGGCACCTTGCCGGCGAGCATCAGCGCCGGGAAGAGCATGGCGAGCGCGCCGGTCAGCGACACCGCGACGGCGGGCGGGGCGAAGAGGCGGTCGAGCGGATCGCCGGAGGACGCACCCGTCGGCGCGGGCATCTCGTCCGCCGTGATGCCGCCCGGCCAGAGCAGGCCGTGGCCGAGGGCGAGCACGAGCATGGCCAGCAGCACCGGCAGCACCTCGACCCTGTCGGCCTGCGAGAGATAGAGCAAGGCCCAGAGCGCCATGCCGACATTGGCGAGCGCCGGCACGACCTGCCAGCGGCGGATGCGCGAGGCGGCGAAGGTGGCAAGCCAGGCGATGCCGAGGAAGCCGAAGAGGCCCCACGGGTTCGGCTCGCTGGTCGAGACCAGCGCGGGCGTGAGCAGCGAGGCGAGCAGGCCGAGCCCGGCCAGCGCCTGCCCGTGCAGCAGCGAAAGGCCGATGGTGGCGAAGGAGACGACGGCGAGCAGCACGAAGGCGGCAGGCGCGCCGAGATAGGCATAGAAGGCATAGGCGACATAGGTCACGGCGAAGAGCGTGATGGCGCCCGCCGCCGTCAGCACGCCGGGGATCATGGCGTTCTGGAAGGCGTTGGCGATGAGTGGCTGGGTGCGGCGGCGCACGAATTCGCCGGCCGCCATCAGCACGAGACCGAAGAGCGCCGCGAGCGACAGCCGCACGGCGGGGCTCAGAAGCCCCGCCTCGATGGAATACTTGACCATGAAGATGCCGCCAAGCGCGAGCGCGATGCCGCCGACCCAGACGGCCCAGCGCGCACCGATGCGGCTCTCGAAGCTTTCCTTCGGCCTTGCCGGCGCGGCGGCGGGCGTGGCGACGGCTTCTTCCGCCGTCTCGATTGCGGCCACGGCATCGGCCGGAACGGCGGGCGTGTCGCCGCCGAAGATGGAGCGGCCCTTGCCGGCCTCGTCCGCCTGCGCCGCCGCCCAGGGGCTGGAGAAGCCCTCCTCCGCGGCCGGCGGCTCGGGCAGCTCTTCCGTCGCGGCTTCGGCCGTCTCTTGGGCGGGGACCGCCGCTGCAAGGGGCACGCCGCCCGCCTTCAGGGCCTCGACCTCCTGCCGGAGGCGCATCACCTCATCGCCGAGTTTCTGCGCGCTGTTGCGCGAGGCATTGAGGGTATAGAGCGCCAGGCCAAAGGCGGCGAGGACGAGTATTTCAAGCATTGCGACTCCAGAACGGCACTGTCCGGGCGGAACACTACCCGGTTTTTCTCAAACGCCAAACGTGGTTACGTTTCAGGCAGGCGATCTCTTCGCCGCTCAGCGCATCAGATTTTCGATGGGGAAGATGGCGCAGGTCTCCGTGCCGTGGGCGAGCAGCTTGCCCTTGCCGTCGCGCAGCCACGCTTCCGACGTGGCGATGGTGCGGCCGCGATGGACGATCCTTCCCTCGCAGCACACCTCGCCCATGCCGGGCAGCACGGGGCGCACGAGGTTCAGCTTGAACTCGATGGTCGTATAGGCCTCGCCCTGCCTGACCGTCGAGAAGACGGCGCAGCCGAGCGCCGAATCCATCACCGTGGCGGTCCAGCCGCCATGCACCGTGCCGAGCGGGTTGAGATGATCGGCGGACGGCATGCCGGCGAAGACGACGCGCCCCTCCTCCACCTCGGTCATGCTGAAGGCGAGTGTCCTTGCCATCGGCGGCGCGGGCAGATCGCCGGCAAGCATGTCCCGCAGCACCTTGAGTCCGCCGTCGCGCGCCACCACGTCGAGCGGCAGCGTGCCGACGCCCGCAACCGTCATCCCCGGATAGATTTCGACCGTCATGCGTGCGCCTCCCTGCGTTCCCCGTCCTGCCGGCCGAGCGCCTTCAGCGCCGCCTGCACGAAGCCTTCGCGGGCGCTGGCAAGCTCCAGCCCGCGCGGCTCGCAGACATGGCGGTTGAGGAAGAAGGCGGTCAGGCGGAAACCGTCGGCGAGCGCGGCGGCATCGGCGGCGTGCCGGCTCTCGTCGCCGAGGAAGGCGGGAAGCGCCAGCATCTTGTCCGCCCAGGGCGCGCCCGCCGCGCGCGAGACGGCACGGCCGGATTTCGGCGAGACGTAGCAGAGGTCGTCGCGGCTGCCGGTCGCCACGCATTCGAGGAGATCGAGGCCGAAGCCGAGGTCGTTCAGCACGGCAAGCTCGAAGCGGATGAAGAGCTCGCCGGCATCGGCCGGCTCGTGCAGATGGTCGAGGATGACCGACAGCGCCTCGTAGAGATGGGGATGGGGATCGCGCTCCGGCAGGAAGCGCAGCAGCGCGGCCATGGCCTGCACGCCGTAGACGGCCGTCGCGGTCTCCATGAGACGGCCGGCGCGCAGCTCCAGCGGCTCGAGGCGGAACTCGCCGAGATGTTCGTCGAGCCGCGCGCGCCATGTCGCCTCGACCGAATTGCCGGGCTGGAGCACCGGCTGCATCGTCCGCGACCGGCCGCCGCGCACCATGCCGAGATGCCGGCCGCGGCCACGCGTCATCACCTCGGCGATCACCGAGGTCTCGCCGTGGCGCCGCACGCCCAGAACGATGGCTTCGTCACTCCATTGCATGGCAAAGCCTTACGCCCTCGCTGGGGCGGGGGCAAGCGCAGCGCATGCTGCCTTGCCCCTGACCGTCTCCCCGCCGCCGAGGAGAACGGCCGGCGGGCGGATGAGGGGCAATCGCAGGCACGGGTGCGTGGCCATATCGCCACACCTAACCCCTTGCCACAGTTTCGCTTTCTTCTCGCCCTGCCGGCGCCGCCTTTGCCTTTATAGACCGGCCGAGGCCAAGTGGCCCGTGTTGCAGTTCCAGATACAGGTGCCCTTTATGTGTGTGTCCCGCGCCCTCGTCCTTCTCGCCGTCGCCGCAACGCTTGCCGGCTGCGTCACCACCGCAAAGCCGGTGAGGAAGGGGCCGGACCCGATGCATGTCGCCATGTACGGGCCGCAACCGGAGGAGCGCTTCCCGCTGCCGGCGATGGACATCAGCCGGGTGAACCCGAAATATTTCCGCCAGCAGGTGGCCTACCAGACGATGGAACCGGCCGGCACCATCGTCATCGACACGCAGAACCGCTTCCTCTACCTCGTGCAGGGCGACGGGATGGCGATGCGCTACGGCATCGGCGTCGGCAAGGCGGGGCTGGAGTTCGAGGGCGCGGCGCGCATCGGCCGCAAGGCGGAATGGCCGCGCTGGACGCCGACGCCCAGCATGATCAAGCGCGAGCCGGAACGGAACCTCAAATGGGCGAACGGCATGGAGCCGGGCCTGACCAATCCGCTCGGGCCGCGTGCGCTCTATCTCTACAAGGACGGCAAGGACACGCTGTTCCGCATCCACGGCACGTCCGAGCCGTGGTCGATCGGCAAGGCCGTTTCGAGCGGCTGCATCCGCCTCTTCAACCAGGACATCATCGACCTCTACGGCCGCGTGCCGAGCGGAACCCGCGTCGTCGTGCTGCAGCACCAGACGCCTGCGGAGGAGATAACGCCGGTGGCGGCGGCGAACGGCTTCGTGCCGCCGGCCGCCATCTAGGGGTCGTCAAGTCCGGTTTTCAAAGGGCGCTATCGCTTCACCGCGATAGCGCCCTTTCCGCATCAGGTGAAATCCTGCTGCTCGGACGTGACGACGCCCTTCATCTCGCTCGGGTAATAGCCCTCGCGAAGATTGATGCCATATTCGACATAGGCCTTCATGCAGGCGAGCATCTGCGACCAGCCCTCGCAGTTCATGTAGGAGGATTTCTGGCCGCGGTCGTTCTCCCGCCAGCCGGTCTCGGCGATGGTGACCATCGTGCCGCCGTCCTCGAGCGGCTTGAAGCGCATCTCGACGCGGGTCTTGTAGGGTTCCTCGTCCTTGTCGACCATGGCGTCCCAGCGGAAGACGATGAGCGCGTCCTTCTCCACCTTGTCGACGATGACCGGAGCCATGCCCCACCATGTCACCGTCGTGCCTTCGACCAGCGGCGCGCTCGCCCCGCCGATCGTGGTGAAATAGCCGCTCAGCTTCTTCGGATTGACCACAGCATCGAAGACTTCGGCGACCGGCTTGCCGATCCGGCCGTTCACGCGAAATTCCAGCGTCATGCCGTCCTCCTTGGGCGCTACCCCGCCCTCTTCTCGATCTTGTACCCGACCAAAGTATGTTATAAAAACATAACATGTCAAGCGAATCGAAAGAGGATGCCGTTTTCAAGGCGCTCGCCAACGGCAAAAGGCGGCAGATGCTGGATGCGATCAGGGATGCGCCGCTGACAACGGGCGCGCTCTGCGAAAGGTTTCCGGAGATGGACCGCTGCACGGTCATGCAGCACCTGAAGGTGCTGGAGGAAGCGGAGCTGATCATTCCCCGCCGCGAGGGCCGCGAGCGCTGGAACCATCTCAACGCCCTGCCGATCCAGGCGATCCACGACCGCTGGATCAGCCAATATGCCGGCCATGCGATGAACGTGCTTTCGGCACTGCAAGCCGATCTCGAAGGCTGAAGCGCGGCCCTTCGGCAGCGCCTCCAAGAATCAGACCTCGGCGGCGATGCGGCCGATCTCGGCGATGACGGCATTGCGCTCGTCGCCGGAAATGCCGGGGATCTCGCAGAAAGCGGTGACGACGATCGCGCCGCGATCCGGCGACCAGGCGACGGCCACGTCATTGGCATTGCCCTGCTTGTCGCCGTTCGTGCCGGTCTTGTCGCCGGTCATCCAGTCCGCCGGGAAGCCGGCGCGCAGCCGCATGTCGCCGGTCTTGTTCATCACCAGCCAGGCGGCAAGCTGCGCCTTCGACGATGGCGAAAGCACGTCGGAGAAAACCAGCCGGCGCAGCGTTTCGGTCATGGCGAGCGGGGTCGTCGTGTCGCGCTCGTCGTCCGGCGCATCGTGGTAGTTGAGATTGGGCTCGGTGCGGTCGAGGCGGGTCACCTCGTCGCCGAAGCCGCGCAGGAACTGCGTCACCGCCTCCGGCCCACCGGAGGCCGCCAGCAGAAGATTGGCGGCGGCGTTGTCGCTGAGCGTGATCGTCGCCGCGCAGAGTTCGGCAATGGAGATCCCGTCGCCGCCGACGCGTTTCTCCACCACCGGGGACCAGTCCACGAGGTCGGATTTCTTCACGACGATACGGCGGTCGAGGTCTTCCTCCTTGCGGTCGACGCGGGCGAGGATATGGCCCGCCAGCAGCGCCTTGAAGGTGCTGCACATCAGGAAGCGCTCGTCGGCGCGGTGGCCGAGCCGGGCGCCCGTCGCGAGATTATGTATGGCAACGCCGATGCGGCCCTTGTGGCGTCCTTCCAGTTCGGCAAGCCGCTTTTCTACGGCGCCACCCGTCGTGGCACCGGCGCTGCCGGCCAGCGCGGACACCGCGGGAACGGCGAGGAGAGCGCCGACAATCGCCTGCCGGCGTGAAAATGTGATCGTCATCTGATGTTTTCCTGTCTGTCGGACCTAGCGCGCCTTGCGCGCCAGCCCGTTGAGCCCGCCCACATCGCGACTATGCGCAAAGGGGCGGGTCAAAACAAACGACGATTTCTGCCGTCAGCCATTAGAAAAATTTGGGCTCAAGCCTCTATTTCCGTTTCATGGCCTCGGCGAGCGCGGCCCCGAAAGCGCCCTGCGCCGGCGCCTGCTGCTTGGGTGCAGCCTGGGCGAATTTCGGTTTCATCTGCGTGTTCTTATCGTTGCGCGGGGCATTGTCGCGGCCGGCCGGCGCGCCGCCGTCCTTGCGCATGGTGAGGCCGATGCGCTTGCGCGGCACGTCCACTTCCGTCACGCGCACCTTCACCACGTCGCCGGCCTTCACCACCTCATGCGGATCCTTGACGAAGCGGTCGGCGAGCTGGGAGACGTGCACGAGGCCGTCCTGGTGCACGCCGATATCGACGAAGGCGCCGAAGGCCGCGACATTCGTCACCGTGCCTTCCAGCAGCATACCGACCTTGAGGTCCTTGATGTCGTCGACGCCGTCGGCGAAGGTCGCCGTCCTGAATTCCGGACGCGGGTCGCGGCCGGGCTTTTCGAGTTCGGCGATGATGTCCCTGACGGTCGGCAGGCCGAAGCGCTCGTCGACGAAGACCTTCGGATCGAGCGTCTTCAGCGCCGCGCTGTCGCCCATGAGCGCCCGCACATCGCGCCCGCAGGCGGCGACGATCTTCTTGGCGACGCCATAGGCTTCCGGGTGCACGGAGGAGGCATCGAGCGGTTCCTTGCCGTTGGGGATGCGCAGGAAGCCGGCGCATTGCTCGAAGGTGCGCGCGCCGAGGCGCGAGACCTTCATCAGCTCCTTGCGGCTCTCGAAGGGGCCGTTCGCATCGCGGTGCGCGACGATGGCCTCCGCCGAGGACTTGCCGAGGCCGGAAACTCGGGCGAGCAGTGGCGCGGAGGCCGTGTTGAGATCGACGCCGACCGCGTTCACCGCGTCTTCCACCACCGCATCCAGCGAGCGCGACAGCTTGCCCTGGTCGACATCGTGCTGGTACTGGCCGACGCCAATGGATTTCGGTTCGATCTTCACCAGCTCCGCCAGCGGATCCTGCAGGCGGCGGGCGATGGAGACGGCGCCGCGCAGCGAGACGTCGAGATTGGGGAATTCGGCCGCCGCCGCCTCCGAGGCGGAATAGACCGAGGCGCCGGCCTCCGAGACGATGACCTTGGTGGGTTTCGGCGCGGGAAGCTGGGCGAGCATGTCGGCCACCAGCTTTTCCGTCTCGCGGCTGCCCGTGCCGTTGCCGATGGCGATCAGCTCGACCCTGTGCTTGCGGATGAGGCTCGCAAGCTCGGCCTGCGTGCCGCGCACGTCGTTCTTCGGCGGGAAGGGATAGACCGTCGTCGTCTCCACCAACTTGCCGGTATTGTCGACCACGGCGACCTTGACGCCGGTGCGGATGCCCGGGTCGAGGCCCATCGTGGCGCGGGTGCCGGCGGGGGCGGCGAGCAGCAGGTCCTTGAGATTGCGGGCGAAGACACGGATCGCCTCCTCTTCCGAGCGCTCGCGCATCTCGCGCATCAGGTCGAGCGAGAGCGACATGGAGAGCTTGACGCGCCAGGTCCAGCCGATCACTTCGGCCAGCCACTTGTCGCCCGGCTTCGTGCCGACGGCATAGAACGAGGCGATGATGCGCTCGACGGGCTTGACCGGCTCGGTGCTGTCCTGGTCGACGACGATATCGACCGACAGGAATTCCTCGTTCCAGCCGCGCAGCATGGCGAGCGCGCGGTGGCCCGGCACGGTCGCCCAGCGCTCGGTATGGTCGAAATAGTCGGAGAATTTGGCGCCCGCCTCCTGCTTGCCCTCCACCACGCGGGAGCGCAGGAAGGCGTTGTCCTTCATGTATTCGCGCAGGCGCTTGAGGAGGTCGGCATTTTCCGTCAGCTGCTCGGCGACGATATCGCGCGCGCCCTCAAGCGCGGCCTTCACGTCCGGCACCTCGGCGGACAGGAATTTTTCCGCAAGTTCGGCCGGCACCAACGCGCGGTCCGCAAGGGCTTGCTCGGCCAGCGGCCCGAGGCCGCGCTCGCGGGCGATCTCCGCCTTGGTGCGGCGCTTGGGCTTGTAGGGAAGATAAATGTCCTCGAGCTCGGCCTTGGTGGAGACGCCGGCGATCTTGGCGGCCAGCTCGTCCGTCAGCTTGCCCTGCCCTGCGATGGATTCGAGGATGGAGGCGCGGCGGGCCTCCAGCTCACGCAGATAGGTCAGCCGCTCGGCGAGCGTGCGCAGCTGCGTATCGTCGAGGCCGCCCGTCACCTCCTTGCGGTAGCGGGCGATGAAGGGGACGGTCGCACCCTCGTCCAGCAGTTGCACGGCGGCGGAGACCTGCGCGGAGGTCGCCTTGATCTCGGCGGCGATCAGGTTGGCGATCTTGAGCGGTGTCGGGGCCATGTCGAACTCCTCGTGATGGTGCGGGCGGCGACCATAGTGAGCGCATGGCGGCAGGCCAACCGCCGGGCCTGCCGCGACGGGCCGCGTCCACAATATATCACCGGCCGCGCGGCCTTGCGCTGCCGCATCAGGGTTGAATGGACGAGAATGGGGGCTTGCCGGTTGTAACCCTTCATAAAGCCTTGCCGACTATCCTGCCTTGCGTAACGGCAACGGGGCCTTCGGCATGCGCGGCGCATTTCTTGCAGCAGTCTCTCTGACGGCCATCGCCGCGGCCGCGCCAGCCCATGCGGCGACGCTCAACCTCCTCATCTGGGAAGCCTATATCGACGAGCAGATCCTCGCCGATTTCACGGCCGAGACGGGCATCGAGGTGCGTCAGACCTTCTACGACAGCGGGGATGCCCGCGACGAGATCCTCGCCGATCCGAACAGCAATATCGACGTGGTCGTCACCAACGAGAACGGCGCGAGGCTCTACGGCAACCGCGGCATCATCATGGCGCTCGACCGCAAGAACGTGCCCGCGCTGAAGGACTTCGAGGAAAGCTGGGCGAAGCGCTGCGGGGGCTATGGCGTGCCCTATCTCTGGGGCACGATGGGCATCCTCTACCGTTCCGACAAGATCGCCGAGGCGCCCTCCTCATGGGCGGACCTGATGAAGCCGGCGGAAAGCCTGCGCGGCCACATCGCCATGTACGACGACCATGCGGAAGCCTTCGTCGCACCGCTCGTGCTGCTCGGCAAGTCGGTCAACGCCAACGACAACGAAACGTTGAAGGCGGCTTTCGAACTGATGAAGGGGCAGCTTCCCTACGTGCTGACCTACGACTACGTCATCACCTCGATCCAGAGCGCAGACAAGGGGCCGAACATCTACATGGCGCTCGGCTACAGCGGCGACCAGTACACGCTGAACGGCAAGGTCAACGCGCCCGGCCTCTGGCGCTATGCCGTGCCGAAGGAAGGCACGCTCTCCTGGCTCGACTGCATCACCGTCAGCGAGCGCTCGCGGGACAAGGCGAACGCGCTGCGGCTGGTCGACTATATCAGCAATGCGAAGAACGGCGCGCGCAACGCCCTAAAGCTCAACATGCCCACCGCAAGCACCGCCGCACTCGCGCTGCTGCCGCAAGACATCCGCTCCAATCCCGAAATCTATGCCGCACCGGAAATCCTGGCCAGGAGCCAGCTTCAGGAGGAACTGACCGTCCAATCGGTCCAGGCCCGCCGCCGCATCATCAGCAGTCTGGCCCAACTCAGTGACGCTCGGTAAACGCGCCCTCGCCCTCATCTTCCCGGTCGTCCTCTCGGGCTACGTGCTCGCGGCCTCCCTCATCTACTACGTCCAGGGCTCCGCGATCCTCGGGCTGGAGCGTGCGCGGCTCTGGCAGCAGATGGGCCTGCTCACCGCGCTCTTCCAGAACGAGGTAACGCAGAACCGCAGCCTCATCTATTCGCTCGTCGCCGGCGATACGGTGCGCCTCTTCGTCAACGAGCCGGATGCGGGCTATCGAAGCACGGCGCTCGGCGTGCGCCTGCAGCAAAGCATCACCTCGCTTTCCGATGACCGCAAGAAGTTCATCTCGGTCGCGATCATCCGCCCGCCGCTGACGGTCGATTATTACTACGAGGACAGCGCCGATCCCTTCGCCGAGATCACGCCGCAGCAGCTCGCCCATGCCCGTCAGGTCATCGCGAGCCCGCGCCTTTCGGCCTGGACCTATCTCGACACGGCCGGCATCGAGCCGCTGATCGTGCATTCCGAATTCATCGATCCGCTGACCTTCAACCGGCCGGTCGCCAGCGCCAAGGACCGCGCGATCCTCGTGCAGACCGCCGTGCGGCCCAATGCCTTCCTCGAGATGAAGCGCACGCTGGAAAAGGAATATGGCGCGGCGATCGAGATCGGGCAGCACCAGTTCCTCGCGCAGGGCGCGCTCTCGGCCACCGCCACGCTCGGTCCCTCGCTCTTCGCGCGCCTGACGCCCGACGCCGCCTTCCTCGAAAGCCGGCTGGGAACGCTGAAAAGCCTGCTCGCACTCGGCGCCATCGCGCTCAGCCTCTGCACCATCGGCCTCGTGCTGCTGCTCGTGCGGCGCTACATCACCAATCCCATCGCGCGGCTCGACCGCCAGCTTACAGACGTCATGACCGGCAATCGCAGCGGCATCCTGGAACTGGACGAGGTGGGCGAGATCGGCCGCCTTTCGGCCAATGTCAAACGGCTGCACGACCATTCCATGCAGTCCTTCGACCTCGTGCAGAACGCCTCATGGACGGACACGCTGACGGGCATTTCCAACCGCGAATATTTCAACATCCGCTCCACGCAGCTTCTGGAGGAGGCCGAGGACGCCGGCCTCGGCTGCACGCTGCTCTTCATCGACGTCGACAACTTCAAGTTCGTCAACGACAAGCACGGCCACAAGATCGGCGACGAATTGCTGAAGACGCTTGCCGACCGCATCTCGGCCATCGTCGAGCGTATCGTCACGGAGCGCGGCCTGCCGGACGGCCTCTTCGCCCGCCTTTCCGGCGACGAATTCGCCATCATGCTGCGCTGCCAGCCGGGCGCCGGCACGATCAGCGAGATGGCCGGCGACATCCTGTCGCTCTTTGCGGAAGGCTTCGAGGTTCTGGACAAGGCCTATCCGGTGACGGCGAGTATCGGCATCGCCGTCTATCCGGAAGATGCCCGTACCCTGCCCGAGCTGATCGCCAATGCCGACGCGGCCATGTACCAGGCAAAATCCCAGGGCAAGAACGGCTCGGCCCGCTATTCGCGCTCGCTGCACGAAAAGCGCACCCGCCAGCGCCGCATCGAGGAGGAGCTGCGCGTCCTCGATCCCGACGAGGAATTCCACCTCGTCTATATGCCCATCGTCGACGGCCGCGGCCGGGTGACGGGCTGCGAGGCGCTGCTGCGCTGGACCTCTCCCCTGCTCGGACGCGTGACGCCGGACGAATTCATCCCGATCGCCGAAACGACCGGCCTTTTCAGCAAGATCGACTGGTGGGTGATCGACAGGGCCATGGCGGACCATGACCGCATCCGGAAGTTCTTCGGCCCCGAGACGATCCTCTGCATCAACATCTCGTCGGCGGAACTCTACACGAAGTCGATCAGCGATCATTTCTGCGACTGCGCCGACCGGCACGGCGTCGATGCGCGCCTCATCGAGATCGAACTGACGGAAACCTTCGCGGTCAAGCTCGGCGAGCAGTCGCGCCGCAATATCGAGATCCTGCGCAGCCGCGGCTTCCGCATCTCCATCGACGATTTCGGGGCGGGCTATACCTCGGTGCAGCAGATCATCGAATATCCGGCCGAGACCATCAAGCTCGACCGCGCCCTCGTCGAAAGCCTCACCCGCTCGGCGGCGCTGCCGACACTGCGGGCGCTCGTGGCGCTCTGCCATGCGCAGGACATGTCGGTGATCGCCGAGGGCGTCGATACGCCGGAAAAGATGACGCTGCTCGCCGCGGCGGGCTGCGACCTCTACCAGGGCTACCTGATCAGCCGCCCCCTCACCCTCGAGGACCTCGGCATATGGGCCATGCAGCGACTCATCGACAAGGCGCGCGAGGATGCGCAGACGCCGGAACGTCGCGCTCGGGCGTGAGGTCTCTTGGAAATAATTGTGCCTAGGGCTGTCCCACATCCCCCTGCCGGGGTCTTCTCCCCGCAAGCGGGGAGAGGGTTAGGATAAGGGGCAAATCCGCAATATGCGCTCCGATCAGGACGTCGGAAAATCCAGTCCCATCTCGCGGAAGCGCGCCGGGTCGTCGCCCCAGTTCTCGCGCACCTTCACGAAGAGGAAGAGGTGCACGGGCTGTTCGAGGATGTCCGACAGTTCCTTGCGGGAGGCCATGGAGATGGCCTTGATCGCCTCGCCGTTCTTGCCGAGCGCGATCTTCTTCTGGCTGTCGCGCTCGACATAGATGACCTGCTCGATGCGCACCGAGCCATCCTTGCGCTCCTCCCACTTCTCCGTCTCGACATGCGAGGAATAGGGAAGCTCCTGGTGCAGGCGCAAGAACAGCTTTTCGCGCGTGATCTCGGCGGCGAGCTGGCGCATGGGCAGGTCGGAAATCTGGTCTTCCGGATAGTACCAGGGGCCTTCCGGCAGCGCGGCGGCGAGATAGTTCATCACGTCCTCGCAGCCCGAGCCGTTGAGGGCCGAGATCATGAAGGTGCGTTCGAACTTGACAACCTCGTTGGCGGCGGCGGCAAGCTTCAGGAGGTCTTCGGGCTTGACCCGGTCGACCTTGTTGAGGACCAGGATCTTCGGCTGGTGGACCTCCTTCAGGCCCTCCAGGATCGTCTCGGCATCGCCCTTGAGGCCGCGCTCGCTGTCGATCAGGAACATGATGACATCGGCATCCTTGGCCCCGCCCCAGGCCGTCGTGACCATGGCGCGGTCGAGCCGGCGGCGCGGCTTGAAGATGCCGGGCGTGTCCATGAAGACGATCTGCGCGTTGTCGTGGATCGCGATGCCGCGCACGATGGCGCGCGTCGTCTGGACCTTGTGGCTGACGATCGTCACCTTCGCGCCGACGAGGCGGTTGACGAGGGTCGACTTGCCGGCATTGGTCGCGCCGATCAGCGCCACGAAGCCCGAGCGGGTCGCGCCCTCACCGGTCGTTCCGGTCTCGGCGGGGGTCTGGTTTTCTTCGGTCATGGTGTCCGTCAATCTCGTGTTTTCAGGCAACTCCGGGCGCTGCCGGACCTGCCTCAGGCGCCGCCCTTCGGCCAGACGCCCTCGCGTTCCAGAATCTTCGTCGCCGCCACCTGCTCGGCGGCCCGTTTCGAGCGGTCCGTGCCCGTTTCCGGCTTCACGCCCCTGATCTCCACCGTCACGGTGAAGCGCGGGTCGTGGTCCGGTCCCGAGCGCTCGTCCACCCGGTAGTTCGGCGTCACGCCGAAGCGGGCATGCGCCCATTCCTGCAGTTCCGTCTTGGCGTCGCGCCGCGCGCCTTCTGCCCGGGCGGCCCTGCCTTCCCAGTTGGCAAGGATGAAGCCGCGCGCCGCCTCCAGCCCGCCGTCGAGATAGATCGCGGCGATCAGCGATTCTACCACATCGGCCCTGACGTTCATCATGGCTTTTCCGGTGAGCTTCTTGACGTCCGCGCCAGTGCGGATGAAGCGATGGAGACCGAGATCGTCGGAGACCGCCGCACAGCTTTCAGCGCTGACGAGCTGGTTGAGGCGAACGGAAAGCTCGCCCTCCTTCGCCTCGCGGAAGGTGCGGAACAGCATCTCGGCGACGCAGAGCCCGAGGACCCGGTCGCCGAGGAATTCCAGCCGCTCGTAGTTGCTGCCCTTGCCGGGCCGGGCGCTGGCATGGGTGATCGCCCGGTCGAGACGGTCCTTGTCGGTGAAGACGTAGCCGATCAGCTCTTCGAGGGCTTTCCGGTTCGCGTCGTTCAGCGGTATGGCGCCCTTCATTCAACGACCTTGAAGAGGCGGTCCCAGCGCAGGTTGGTCGGCCACTTCCAGATTTCGCTGAACGACGTGTCGTGCCCCAGCGAGAAGAAGATGAGGCTTGCGCGGCCGATCAGGTTCTCGGCCGGCACGAAGCCGACGTCGAAACGGCTGTCGGCCGAGTTGTCGCGGTTGTCGCCCATCATGAAATAGTGGCCTTCCGGCACGATGAACTCGCGCGTGTTGTCGCCGACGGTGCCCGGACGGGTATCCAGCGTGTCGTAGGAAACGCCGTTGTCCATGGTCTCGCGGAAGACCGGCACGTCCTCGCCGGTGTCGTACTGGTCGTCGGCGCGGAAGAAGCCGTCATGCTCGCGCGGCACGGGCTGGCCGTTGACGTAGAGGATGCTGTCCTTGACCTGCACATGGTCGCCCGGCAGGCCGACGAGGCGCTTGATATAGTCGATGTCGGGATTCGGCGGGAAGCGGAAGACGACGATGTCGCCGCGCTTCGGCTCGCTGGCGAAGATGCGGCCCGAGAACAGGTTCGGCGAGAACGGCAGCGAATACTTCGAATAGCCGTAGGAGAACTTGTTGACGAAGAGATAGTCGCCGACGAGCAGCGTCGGCATCATCGAGCCCGAAGGAATGGTGAAGGGCTGGAAAAGCACGGTGCGGATCACTACGGCGAGCAGCAGCGCCTGGATGATGACCTTGACGTTTTCCCACAGGCCGCTCTCGGCCTTATCAGTCTTCTCTGCCACGCCGGACTTGTCCTTCTTTGCAAACATGGGGCTCTCTATAGAGGAAAGGTTGCCGGTTGGAAATCGTGTCGGTCAAAAAGACGCGGGACGCCGATTATCCGGGCGTTCCGGCCGGCAGCGCCTCGATGATCACGAATGCCTGCGCCAGCGGGAAATCGTCGGTGATGGTGATGTGGATGCGCGCCTCGTGCCCCTCGGGCAGAAGCTGGTGCAGCTTTTCGAGCGCGCCGCCGGTCAGCCGCATGGTCGGCTTGCCGCCCGGCAGGTTGACGACGCCCATGTCCTTCCAGAACACGCCCTGCGCCAGCCCCGTGCCGAGCGCCTTGGAACAGGCCTCCTTGGCGGCGAAGCGCTTCGCGTAGGAGGCCGCGCGGTTGCGCCGCCCGTCGGACTTCGCCCGCTCGATCTCGGTGAAGCAGCGCTCCGTGAAGCGTTCGCCGAAGCGCTCCAGCGACTTCTCCACCCGGCGGATGTCGATGAGGTCGCTGCCGATGCCGATGATCATAGGGAAGTGTCTCCATGGGAAAGGACGGGCGTGCGCCTGACGAGGCGGGCACGGCGCCGCGCCGCCACCGAGCGCGCCGCAAGGCGGGTCGCGCCATAGGCGAGGAAGGCGGCCGCGCCGCCGAGGACGAGCGCGCCGACGAGCATCGGCTCAAGCACCGGACGCCAGAGCTCGGAAAATTGCAGATGTTCCATGCGGTGGAAGAGGTCGGCCGCGCTGATCGCCTCGCCCGAACGGATGCCGAGCAGGATCTCGCCGACCCGGAAGGTGGCAAGGGCGATGAGCGGGATGGTCAGCGGATTGGCGATGGTCGTGGCGAGCGCCGCGGCAACGAGATTGCCGGCCATCAGATAGGCGAGCGCAAGGGCCAGGATGACATGGAAGCCGAGCAACGGCGTGAAGGCGGAGAAAGTACCGGCCGCGACCCCCGCCGCGATCGCATGGGGCGAGGCGGAAAGGCGCAGGATGCGCTTGGCGAGGTAACGCGCGGGACGCGAGAAACCCTTGCGCGGCCAGAAGAATTCGCGCAGTCGCTCGGGCCAGGAGGCCTTCTTTCGGCGTCGGAACAACATCGTCCAGACATAGCCGATCCGTTGGTGGCATTTCAATGGCGGCGCCCTCATGGCGCCGGACGCGGCAGCCGCCGTGGCGCAGGGATCTGCGCCACACGGCAAGCCGAAGCCTTAGTAGGACTTGCGGAAGAGGCCGCGGTCGATCTGACGCTGGCGGTATTCCAGGTCGATGCGGTCGATGGCGCCGTTCAGGTAGGCCATCTCGCGGTCGGCGGCACTCGGGATGCGCAGGGCGCGGGTGAAATTCTTGATCTGCTTCAACATTGGTAAACCTCGTTCGGTTACCTCCCGAGGCAGAAGATAGGTTTACCCGCCCCTTCGCACCAGCGACACTATCCCAATACAGCCATGCGCAAAGCGCATAACGACTGGTCAAATGTTGGGCAAACCTGCCTCAATCGAGGCAGGCTGCCGCATTTTTGCATGGAACGCTCAGGCGAAGACGCGGTTGATCGTCGAAACGCACTGCAACTCCTTCAACTGGCCGATGAGCTGGTTGAGCTGGCGCAGGTCCCAGACCTCCAGATCGATATGCACCTCGGTAAAGTCGGCGGCCACGCGCGCCATCGACATGGAGCGGATGTTGATGTCGCTGGTGGCTATGGTCTGCGTGACCTCGGCCAGCGTGCCCGGCTCGTTCAGCGCATTGATCATGATGCGCGCCATGAAGCGGGTGTTGTTCGCCTCATCGAGGTCCCAGCGCACGTCGATCCAGCGCTCCGGCTCGTCGTCGAACTTCTGCAGCGCCGGCGACTGGATCGGGTAGATGGTGATGCCCTTGTCTTTCTCCATGATACCGACGATGCGGTCGCCCGGCACGGCGCCGCCGGCGGAGAAGTGCACCTCGGCATTGCCGGAAAGGCCGCGGATCGGCAGAGCATCGGGGCCGGCCTCGCCCTCCTCGCGCTCCAGCGCCGCCTTGGTCTTGCCCGGCAGCTTGAAGACCATGCCGGCCGCGCTGCGCATGTTGAACCAGCCGTCGTCCGAGCTCGGCTTCACCGTCACGCGCTCGTCCTGGTAATCGGGGAAGACGGCGCGCAGGACGTCGAGCGAGGAAAGCTCGCCGCGGCCGACCGAGGCGATGGCGTCCTCGACCTCCTTCTGGCCGAGGCGATGCAGCACCGGCTTCAGCCCGTCGCGGGAGAACTGCTTTCCGGCACGCTCGAAGGTGCGCTCCAGAATGCGGTAGCCGAGGCCGGAATATTGCTTGCGCACGGCGGCCCGGGTGGCGCGGCGGATGGCCGCGCGCGCCTTGCCGGTGACGACGATCTCCTCCCAGGCCGGCGGCGGCACCTGGATGCCGGAGCGGATGATCTCGACCTCGTCGCCGTTGTTGAGGCGGGTGACGAGCGGCATGATGCGGCCGTTGATCTTGGCGCCGACGCAGGTGTCGCCGATATTGGTGTGCACCGCATAGGCGAAGTCGATGGGCGTGGCGCCGCGCGGCAGCGTGATGAGCTGTCCCTTCGGCGTGAAGGTGAAGACCTGGTCCTGGAAGAGCTCCAGCTTGGTGTGCTCCAGGAACTCCTCGGGGTTGTCGCCCTCGGCCAGCGCCTCGATGGTCCGGCGCAGCATGGCATAGGCGTTGGAGCGCGGCGAGCGCACCTCGTCCGTACCGGCCGTTTCCTTGTCCTTGTAGAGCGAATGGGCGGCGATGCCGTATTCGGCGATCTCGTGCATGCGCTTGGTGCGGATCTGAAGCTCAATGCGCTGGCGCGAGGGGCCGACGATGGTCGTGTGGATCGACTGGTAGTCGTTCTGCTTCGGCGTCGAGATATAGTCCTTGAAGCGCCCCGGCACGACGCGCCAGCGCGTGTGCACGATGCCGAGCGCCGCGTAGCAGGCGGGAATGTCGTCGACGAGGATACGGAAGGCGTAGACGTCGGAAAGCTGCTCGAAGGACAGCGACTTCGACTGCATCTTGCGGAAGACCGAATAGGGCTTTTTCTGCCGGCCCTTGACCAGCGCCTCGTCGAGGCCGTTCGTCACCAGCAATTCGCGCAGCTCCTCCTCGATCTTGCGGATCAGGCCCTCGTTGCGCCGGGAAAGCTCCTCCAGCTTGCGGCTGACGGTCTCGTAGGCTTCCGGGTTTATGTAGCGGAAGGACAGGTCCTCCAGCTCCTCGCGCATGTCCTGCATGCCCATGCGGCCGGCGAGCGGCGCATAGATGTCCATCGTCTCCTCGGAGATGCGGGCGCGCTTTTCCGGCGACATGTGGTCGAGCGTGCGCATGTTGTGCAGGCGGTCGGCGAGCTTGACGAGGAGCACGCGCACGTCGTCGGAAATGGCGAGCAGCAGCTTGCGCAGGTTCTCGGCCTGCTTGGCCTTCTTGGAGACGAGGTCGAGCTTCTTGATCTTGGTGAGGCCCTCGACCAGCGCGCCGATATCCTCGCCGAACAGTTCGTCGATCTCGGCGCGCGTGGCGCTGGTATCCTCGATCGTGTCGTGCAGCAGGGCCACCGCGATTGTAGATTCGTCGAGGCGCATGTCCGTCAGGATGGCGGCGACTTCGAGGGGATGCGAGATATAGGGGTCGCCGCTCGCCCGTTTCTGCTGCCCATGCTTCTGCATGGCATAGACATAGGCTTTGTTCAGCAGGGCTTCGTTGGCATCGGGCTTGTATTTCTGAACCCGCTCGACGAGTTCATATTGACGCATCATCCTCGGTCGGCTTTCTCCCCGCTCCCGCAGGGCAAAAAAAAGTGCGCCCCAACTTAAAAGGGGCGCACCGGCATTCGCAACAGCAAAGGTTTCGGTAAGTTACCGAAATCAGTAATCGTCGCTCTTTTCCGGCGGAACGAGGCCTTCGATGCCGGCAAGGAGCTCTTCTTCCGACATGCGGTCGAAGGCGATGGTTTCCGGCTGGTCCTCGTCCTCGTCGACGGTCGCGACGGCAGCGTCGTCGGCAAGCAGGCTTGCCGGATCGGGCTCGGGCTCGTCCACTTCCACATGCTTCTGCAGCGAGTGGATCAGGTCTTCCTTGAGGTCGTCGGGCGAAAGGGTTTCGTCGGCGATCTCGCGCAGCGCCACGACCGGGTTCTTGTCGTTGTCGCGGTCGACGGTGATGGCGGCGCCCTGCGAGATGAGGCGGGCGCGATGGCTTGCAAGAAGAACCAGCTCGAAGCGGTTGTCTACCTTGTCAATGCAATCTTCAACGGTGACACGGGCCATTGCCTGTCCTTTGTGATCGAGAATTTCAGGAGTTTGCATGCCCGATACAGGGATCGGGCCGGAAATTCAAGTTTTTCCTTCCCGCGTCCCCTGCGGGGCATCTGGTAAGGCTGCCCATATAACTTCTGATTGATGCCTCCCGTTAGGGAAGGCAACAAGACGAAATATCGGACAAATCAGGTAAATCGCGGGAACCATTTCTCAATTGGGAAGTCTTTGAATCGACTGAAACGATGCCGGAGACAAAATTGAAGGGCGCAACCTAGATTTGCTTGGAAAGCGGCCGCGGCTGCCCTAAATGAATATTATATGAAAAATAGGTAATTCAACCGGAATGTGCACCAGACGGACAGCAATTGGCTGAAAACCAAACCCTTTTCCTCAACTTCTATTTAAAGGATTGCGCGACATGTTCGACCCCCGCGAGAAAATCGCCCTCTTCATCGACGGAGCAAATCTCTATGCGGCGTCCAGGACACTCGGCTTCGACATAGACTACAGGAAACTCCTCAAGGCGTTCCAGAAGCGCGGCTACCTGCTGCGGGCCTATTACTATACCGCCCTCATCGAGGACCAGGAATATTCCTCCATCCGCCCGCTGATCGACTGGCTCGACTATAACGGCTACAAGGTCGTCACCAAGCCCGCCAAGGAATTCACCGACTCGCTCGGCCGCCGCAAGATCAAGGGCAACATGGATATCGAGCTGGCCATCGACGCGATGGAGCAGTCCGAGACGGTCGACCACCTCGTCATCTTCTCCGGCGACGGCGATTTCACCACGCTCGTCGAGGCGCTGCAACGCAAGGGCCGCAAGGTGTCCGTCGTCTCCACCATGCAGACCCAGCCGCCGATGATCGCCGACGACCTGCGTCGCCAGGCCGACTATTTCATCGACCTCGGCACGCTGAAGGCCGAGATCGGCCGCGACCCGTCCGAGCGTCCGCAGCGCACGGCCGAACCGGTGGAAACCGCCACGGATTAAGAGAGGCGCGCGCCACCTCTTCAACCCGCCCAGCCAGGGGATGCCCGACAATGGCTGTCCTGCAGACGACGCGGCTGACGCTCCGCCCCTGCCGCCCGGATGACCGCGACGATTTCATCGCCCTCGAACGCGATCCCGAGGTCATGCGCTTCCTCAATGGCGGCCATGCGGTCGATCGGGCGCGGGCAGATCCGAGCGCGACATTCCTCATGCCGGAGGGAACGGAACCTCATGTCTGGACGGCGCGGCGCACGGCCGGCGGCGCCTTCGTGGGATGGTTCTGCCTCTGGCCGGAGGGCGAGGCCCTTGCCGAACTCGGATATCGCCTGCGCCGGGAGGACTGGGGACAGGGACTGGCCTCGGAAGGGGCCCTCGCCCTCGTCGGCTGGGGTTTCGAACACGGCGGCTACGACAGGATCGTGGCGACCACGATGGCGGTGAACCGTGGATCGCGCCGCGTGATGGAAAAGGTGGGCATGAAACATACCCGCACCGACCATATCGACTACCCCGACCCGATTGCCGGCAGCGAGCACGGCGAGGTCTGGTACGAGGCGACGCGCGGCGAATGGCGCGGCGGCTAGCCCAAGTGGGCCATTCTGGCGGTCCCGCAAACCGGCTCCTCTTGCCCTGCCTCGCCGCAATCCCGGAAATCCGGCATATTCAATGTTCGTTAAACATTGATTCAAATGCCGCTGCCCCCCGTTAACGTTCCGCAAGACTCTGCTGATATTGCGAAATCCTACAGTCACTTCGCATCAGGATTTCCGGAAAATGGTGGACGCAGTATCGCTTTCGGGCAACAGCTACCGGGCCGTATCGAGCGCGCCCGCATCGCGCATCGCCGAAAGCCGTCCCGCAGCGGAAGCATTGGCCGCGCTGACCCGGCCGCAGCCGGTGACGACGGTTTCCCCCCCCTTCGATGTCGTGGAAGAGATCGGCGATCTCACCTTCCTCTATGCGCCGAACGGCCAGCCCGGCCTTGCCGCCCAGCCCGTCAGCACCGTCGCCGCCACGCAGTCGACGCCTGACGCGCGCCTTGCCGCGGAACGCAACCCGAGCGCACGCCTCGCCATCGAAAGCACGGATCTCGACGCCCTGATGTCGTCGTTCCTGACGGCGCGCACGCCGAGCGCCAATCCCGCGCCCTCGCCGGACGTGCCTTCGACGGTGGGCAACGAGCAGCTTGCGCTCGCCGCGCGCCAGTCGGTGATCAACCAGCTTTACAGCCAGTTCTGAGGAAAACCGGAAGCCGGATCAGCCGCGCTCGCGCAGCAGCCGGCCCTTCTGGCGGTTCCAGTCGCGTTCCTTCTCCGTCTCGCGCTTGTCGTGCAGCTTCTTGCCCTTGGCGAGCGCGAGTTCGAGCTTGGCCCGGCCGCTGTCGTTGAAATAGATCTTCAGCGGCACGAGGGTCATGCCCTCGCGGTTGATCGCGACGCGCAGGCGATGGATCTCGCGGCGCGACAGGAGGAGCTTGCGCCGCCGGCGCGTCTCGTGGTTGAAGCGGTTCGCCTGCAGGTATTCCGGCAGGTAGGAATTGATCAGCCAGATTTCGCCGCCCTCGTCGGAGGCGTAGGATTCGGCGATATTCGCCTTGCCTTCGCGCAGCGACTTGACCTCCGTGCCGGTCAGCACGAGACCGGCCTCGTAGGTATCCACGATCTCGTAGTTGTAGCGGGCCTTGCGGTTCTCCGCGACGATCTTCTTGACCGTTGTCGGACGCGCTTTCGTCGCCATGTCAGTTCAGCAGCCCGGCGTGGCGCAGCGCCGCGTCGATGGCCGCCTCCGTGGCCGGTTCCAGCGAGGAGACGAGCGGGGAGCGGACGGTGCGGTTCATCCCGCGCACGCGCGAGAGGCCGTATTTCGCACCGCAGACGCCCGGCTCCATGAAGATCGCCTTGTGCAGCGGCATCAGCCTGTCCTGGTATTCCAGCGCCTTGGCATAGTCGCCGGCAAGCGTCGCCTTCTGGAACTCGGCGCAGAGCCGCGGGGCGACATTGGCCGTGACCGAGATGCAGCCGACGCCGCCATGGGCGTTGAAGCCGAGCGCGGTGGCATCCTCGCCCGAAAGCTGGACGAAGTCCTTGCCGCAGGCGATGCGCTGCTCGGAGACGCGCTCGATCTTGCCCGTCGCATCCTTGACGCCCATGATCGAGGGATGTGCCTTGTGCAGCGCGCCCATCGTTTCCGGCGTCATGTCGACCACCGAGCGGCCCGGAATGTTGTAGATGACGATCGGCAGCTTCACGGCCTCGGCAACGGCCGAGAAATGCGCGAAGAGCCCCTTCTGCGTCGGCCTGTTGTAATAGGGCGTGACGACGAGGATCGCGTCCGCGCCCGCCTTTTCGGCGTGCTGGGCGAGATCGATCGCTTCCTTGGTGTTGTTGGAGCCGGCCCCGGCGATCACGGGCACGCGGCCAGCGGCAACCTTGATGCAGAGTTCCACCACCCGTTTGTGCTCGTCATGCGACAGCGTCGGCGATTCGCCGGTGGTGCCGACCGGCACGAGGCCGTGGCTGCCTTCGCCGATCTGCCATTCCACATGCGCGGCGAAGGCGTCTTCATCGACGGCGCCGGCTGCCGTGAACGGGGTGACGAGAGCGGGAATGGATCCCTTGAACATCGAGAACTCCTGAGGCCAGAGCCGCCGCGAGGGCATACATGCTTTGGCCGTATTCCGTGGTTAAAAACGGTCGCACAATAATCATGTGACAGGGATGCGGCAAGCGCGCGAGGGGCGTTTTCGTGCAGGATCAAGGCGGAAATCCGCATGCCCGCCCGAATAGTTACGCCGCCTCGCCCGTCGCCTGAGAACCGGCGGCCTTCACGGATTGGTGAGAGGCGCGGTTAAGGTTTCGTTAAGGCAACAAAGGGTTAATGTTTGTCGGAGAACAGGCGGAAAGCGAGGGTCCATGCGCCGCCTGCCAGGCATCCGGGACGTAGCATGATCTCGAGAAACGGTTTTGCCCTTTGCGCCTTGCTGCTTGCCGGAGCCGCTATCCTTGCGCTGCGCTCCTCGCCCGTCGAGGCGGACAGTTCCGCCGTGCCGGAGATCAAGCCGCTGGGCTTTGCCGCCCAGATGCCCTCCCCCGAGGTGATCACCAACGCCATTCCGCGCGCCGAGGCCCTGCAGCCGGTCAATCCGGACCTCAGCGCCGGGCTCGACGCGCTTTCCAATCGCGATCCCGCCGCCGCCATCGCGGCGCGCAACCGCCTTCCCGCCGGCAGCCTCGACCGGCATATCCTCACCTGGGCCATCGCCGTTTCCGGCCAGCGGGGCGTTCCCTCGCTTGAGATCGCCAGCGCCCAGCGCGAACTCAAGGGCTGGCCGGGCCTGAAGGCGCTGCGCGGCCATTCCGAGCGGGCGCTTGCCCGCGAGAACCCGCCGGTCGCCGACGTCCTGGCCGCCTTCGGCACCACCCGCCCGGAAACGGCGGAGGGCGCCATCGTGCTGTCCCGCGCGCTCGTCGCCTCCGGCGAGACGGCGCGGGCGACCGAAATCCTCCGCGCCTTCTGGCAGAAGGAGGCACTGACCAAGGAGCTCGAAAGCCAGATCCTCGGCGAATTCGGCACGCTTCTTACCGTCGCGGACCACAAGGCCCGCATGGAGATGCTGCTTTACCGCGACCGCGCCGACCAGGCGCAGCGTTTCGGCGACCTCGGCAAGGCACAGTCCTTCTACCGCGCCTGGGCGGCCGTCATCCGCAAGAGCCGCAATGCCGGCGACCTCATCAAGGCGGTGGACGCGAGCTGGCAAAAGGATCCGGCCTATACCTATCTGCGCATCCGCTACCTGCGGAACAGGGAAGATTACCGCGCGGCGGCGAAACTCTTTTCCGCCATGCCGGAGGATCCCGCACGGCTCGTCAATCCGGGCGCGTGGTGGAACGAGCAGCGCATCGTCAGCCGCGGGCTTGCCGACCTTGGCGACTATCGCGACGCCTATCGCGTCGCCGCCCGGCACGGCGCGGACGATCCGGCCGATATCGTGGAGGCGGAATTCCATGCCGGCTGGTATGCGCTGCGCGATCTCGGCGAGCCGAAGACCGCTTCGAAACACTTCCAGCGCATCCTGCAGGTCTCCGACAGGCCGATCTCCGTCTCCCGTGCCTGGTACTGGCTCGGGCGCGCGGCGGAAAAGGGCGGGCCGGGCGATGCGAAGGACTATTTCACCAAGGCCGCGAACTTTCCCGGCACCTTCTACGGCCAGCTAGCCGCAGCGCGGCTGGGCCGCACGACGCTGAATGTCGCCTATCCGACGCCGACGGCAGAGGAGCGCACGAGCTTCCGCCAGCGCGAGGCCGTGCAGGCCATCGCCCGCCTTCAGGCCGCCGGCCATGGCTGGCGGGGCGATAGCCTCTACCGGGCGCTGGCGGGCGAGCTGATGAGTCCCGGGGAGCTTGCGCTCCTTGCCGCCGACGCGGAGAAGGACGGCAACCACCAGCTTTCCCTGCAGATCGGCAAGATCGCCTTCGGGCGCGGCATCGATGTAGCAGCACTCGCCTTCCCCATCGGCGTTATTCCCGACGGCGCCAATATTTCCGGCTCCGGCAAGGCGCTCGCCTACGCCATCGCGCGGCAGGAAAGCGCCTTCAACCCGGCCGCCGTTTCCGCCGCCAATGCGCAAGGGCTGCTTCAGCTCATGCCCGGCACGGCGGAAGGCGTCGCCAAGCGCTACGGCCTTGCCTATTCCAAGGAGCGGCTGACGACGGACGCCGCCTATAATGCAACGCTCGGCGCCCATTATCTCGGCGAGCAGATCGACAAGTTCGGCGGCTCCTATGTCCTCACCTTCATCGCCTACAATGCCGGCCCGCGCCGTGTGCCGCAATGGATCGCCCGCTATGGCGACCCGCGCGGCAAGCCGGTGGACGAGGTGGTGGACTGGATCGAGCGCATTCCCTTCTCCGAAACACGCGGCTACGTGCAGCGCGTCATGGAGAACTATCAGGTCTACAAAACCCGCCTCGGCCAGAAGGCCGACATCGTGCACGACCTGAGCGTCGGGCGCTGACTTCCAAAGCATACAGCCACCCTGCCGCGCCGGCGGCCGGCCCATCTATCTTCCCTGCAACACGGCTCCACCATGTCGCCATTGCGAGGATCGATCACCGGACGGCTTCACAGTCGCCGCCCGAACTGCTTTAGTCTGCCTCGAAATCAAGAGGCCAGCGCATGACGGACTATACTAGCCGCTTCCTTTCCGCCCCCGATGGGCTGCAACTCCACGCCCGGGATTACCCGCCTGCATCCGGCGGTGAAACGCGCCTCCCCGTCATCTGCCTGCCCGGCCTCAGCCGCAATGCGCGCGATTTTCACCGGTTCGCGCTTCTCGTCTCAAAGGACGCGTCCCTCCCCCGGCGGGTGATCGCACTCGACTATCGCGGCCGCGGTCTTTCCGCCTGGGATGACAACACCGCCAACTACAATGTCGCGACCGAATGCCAGGACGTCATCGCCGCCTGCGCCGCGCTCGGGGTCTCCAGGGCTCTCTTCGTCGGCACCTCGCGCGGCGGCCTCATCCTGCATATCATGGCCGCCGTGCAGCCGGACCTGATCGCCGCCGCCGTCCTCAACGACATCGGCCCCGAAATCGAGGCCGATGGGCTCAAGGACATCCGCGACTATCTCTCCGGCCGCGCCTCACCGGCAACCTTCGAGGCCGCCGCCGACGCCCTCGTCCGCATCCACGGCCCCACCTTTCCCGCGCTTACAAGGGCGGATTGGCTGGAGATGGCCGACGCCATTTACAGAGAAAGAGATGGCCGCATCGTTGCCGATCACGACCCGAGACTAGCCGACCAGCTTCAGGCCATCGATTTCAGCAAGCCGCTGCCGACGCTCTGGCCGCAATTCGACCTGCTGGCGCAGAGGCCGCTTCTGGTGATCCGGGGAGAACATTCACGGCTGTTCCCGGCAAGGACGCTGGAGCGAATGAAGGCCCACGGCCCGCATGTCGAGGCGCTCACCGCGGAAGGCCAGGGCCACGCTCCGCTGCTGCACCACGACAGCCTGCTTCCGCCGGTAAAGGCATTTCTGGATCGCCATTCATAGGTCATCGCCTTCAAATCCGGCGCGCTATCGTCGCGGCAGCAGAACGCGGCGGATGACACTCTGTCTCAAGGCCACATATCGTGCGCCCAAAACGAAAAACCCGCAGCCTCAAGGAGGCTGCGGGTCAATCTTTAGCTCAACTTCAGATTAGAAGTTGCGCTGCAGGCGGAGGAAGCCGCGGGTGAAGTCTTCGTTACCACCACCAGCGAGGTCGACCTTGTTGTAGTCAGCCGTTGCCAGCAGGTTCAGACCGTTGACGATTTCGTAACCGACCGTCAGGCCAACGCGCCATGCGTCGTCATTACCCCAAGTGGTACCGGCATTCAGATTGCCGAAGTACTGAGCGCCGGGGGTGATCGTCAGCTTTTCCGTTGCCTTGAAGGCATAGGAAGCAGCGACGGTCCACTCGGAAGCTTCCCAGTAGGTGTTCGGGTCGGACGCCCAGATGCCAGCGAGCTGGAAGGTGCCCGGGCCGAGGTCAGCCGACAGGATAGCGCGGATTGCGCCTTCTTCAGCCCAGTTGTCGTAACCGCCGAGGATGTCGAGGTTTACGCCGCCGAGGGAGAAGCCGACCGTGGCAGCAACGCCGAGGTCGTGGTGCGTGCCGACGATACCAGCAGCAAGCTCGTCGGCGTCAACGAGACCCGAGAGTTCGTCGAGCGAGATACCAGCGCGCCAGGTGCCACCATCGTAGGTGTAAGCGATCGAGTCGAAGTTGGTGACGTTGCCGAGCGAGTCGTTTTCGCCGTTGATGCCGCTATCCCACCAGCTGTAGAAGCGACCAACCTTGAAGCCGCCGAGTTCGATGAAGGCTTCGTCGATAAAGAAGCTCTTATCGGCACGAATAAATTCATCACCGGCAGCGTTAAGGACAGAAGTGTTCGAGCTACCCGAAGCGGCTTCGATGTTGATGTAGCTGCGCAGCGTGCCGAGTTCGGTGTCCGTACGGGCGTCGAAGTTGATGTCGACGAGCGTATGCGCGTCCCAATCCGAATGATCGCCGTCCTTGCCCTGGAAATCGAATTCCGAACGACCGAACGAGGTCTGGAAGCGAACGAAGCCGCCGATCTTGAGGCAGGTTTCGGTGCCCGGGATGTAGAAGAAGCCGGTGCCGAAGGCGTCGCAAACGCGAACGTATTCCATGGGCTCGGGCTCGGCAGCAACGATGGCGTCGGCGGCCTGTGCGCCGGAAACTGCTGCGAGAGCCGCAGCGGAGCCGATGAGAAGGCTCTTGATGTTCATTTCTGACCTCCAGTCAAAAAGTTTCAAACGGGTCTGGGTTTTTTGCTGAAGGACAGCGTTCCCTGCCCCATCCCCAAGTTCAGGAAGCGGACGAACAACCGCCCCTGCTTCCGAAGCTGAAAATACAAGACGCGTTTCCGTAAGCAATCACCAAACTGAAACGGGAGGGGGTTTGCGCCAGCCTTCGCCTCGCGCTGTTGCGCAAAGGACACAAAATGGCGGACCGGATCGCTAAAAGTTTATGGATTCTTAACAAAACACCTTATGAAGCGGGCACTTAGCAGATGCCCGCACCTCTTTCAGCATGCCACAAACCGGGCGGAAAGCGGGCAATTGCGGCCCCTCAAGGTGGCGGCGAGGCGTTTTTCATACGACCACTCGCCTCCGTGCGGACCGCTTTGTGAGAACCGAAAGAGAATCGCCGCCGTCCTTCACCTGTTCGATTCGCCCGAGTCGGTGCCCGAGAATCGTCGATCGACCGGGCGGGAGCGCCTGGCCTTCGCATCGAGCCCGCTCGCATTTTCGCTCCACTTGGCCGGAGCGCGCGCAAACTTTCTTCAAATGGGGGGGCTCCGCGAGGGTGCGAGAGACACTCTATATATGGATGTCTCCGACCACGGGTTGATTACAGTCCCTGAAAACGCACGCGATGTTCTTTTTGACTGGAGGTCAGAAATGAACATCAAGAGCCTTCTCATCGGCTCCGCTGCGGCTCTCGCAGCAGTTTCCGGCGCACAGGCCGCCGACGCCATCGTTGCTGCCGAGCCCGAGCCCATGGAATACGTTCGCGTTTGCGACGCCTTCGGCACCGGCTTCTTCTACATCCCGGGCACCGAAACCTGCCTCAAGATCGGCGGCTTCGTTCGCTTCCAGACCGGCTTCGGTCGCGCCGATGAGCCCTATGCGGAATTCGGCAGCAACGGTCTTCGCAACAGCGACGACGATTCTGACTGGGATTCGTTTACTCGCGTAGATATCAACTTCGACGCCCGCACGGACACCGAACTGGGCACGCTGCGCAGCTACGTGAACATTGAAGCTGATGCCAACAGCCAGGAAGAACACGGCTCGTTCGCTATCGACGAAGCTTTCATCGAACTCGGTGGCTTCAAGGTCGGTCACTTCTACAGCTGGTGGGATAGCGGCATCAACGGCGAAACCGACTCGCTGGGTAACAAGACCCGCTTCAACTCGATCGCCTACACCTACGACGGTGGCACTTGGCGCGCTGGTCTCTCGCTCGACGAGATCGAAAACGCCGACGAAGGCTACATCAAGCCTGACCGCTGGAATCACCACAACATCGGCGTTGCCGGCACGGTTGGCTTCTCCCTCGGCGGCGTAAACCTCGACGTTCTCGGTGGCTACGATACCGGCGCGGAAGATGGCGCAATCCGCGCGATCCTGTCGGCTGAAGTTGGTCCGGGCACCCTCCAGGTTGCTGGCATCTGGGCGTCCAACCCGAACACCTACTGGGATGCTTCCGAATGGTCCGTTGCTGCTTCCTACGCCTTCAAGGCAACGGAAAAGCTGACGATCACCCCTGGCGTTCAGTACTTCGATAACCTGTGGGATGGCGCTACCGGCTTCAATGGCGATAGCAAAGCATGGCGCGTCGGTCTGACCGTTGGTTATGAAGTTGTCAGCGGCCTGAACGTCCTCGGCACAGTCGACTACAACAAGGTCGACTATGCTGGCACGAAGGACGACTTCACTCGCGGCTTCCTGCGCCTGCAGCGCGACTTCTAAGTCGATCTGACTTAGCCGAAAAGATGGGGGTCATCCGGCCTGAAAAGGCCGGGTGGCCCCCTGTTTCTGTTGTTTGGGGCTTTTCAACAGAATTTGCTAATCATATTATGCAACCAGTGGGCGATCAGAAGTCGTGCTGGGGGAGCAAGATGTCGCAAAACACCCAATTGAACAGTCTTTATAAATTGGATTATCAGTTCGGCGCGATGAAAAGCCGAACAACAGAGTGCAACAGTCTTCGGGTCCTGCTCGGCCGCTATGCCGATATCCTTTGGGAGCCGGGCTCGCATAAATATAATGTATCCTCCTTCATCGGCGAGCTCGACGAGGTCCTGTTCGGCGCGGAGTTTTCGGACTTTACCGACGAGATGCTGGACACGCTGGTTTCGGCGCTTCGCAAGCGGGGCAACAGCAACGCGACGATCAACCGGAAGATGGCGGCGCTCAGCAAGCTTCTGCGCAAGGCCCACAAGATGGGCGACATCCAGAGCCTGCCGGAATTCAAGCGCCTGAAGGAGAAGGCGGGGCGCATCCGTTTTCTGGAGCCGGAGGAAGAAACGAGGCTTTTCGAAGCCATTTCCGAAAAGTCGGACCTTTACGGCCGCTTCTGCATCTTCCTGATCGATACCGGCGCGCGGCTTGGCGAGGGCATCGGCCTGCGCTGGCAGGATCTCAACCGTGACCGCGCAACCTTCTGGCTGACGAAAAGCGGCAAGAGCCGCTCCGTTCCGCTCACCGAGCGCGCAGCGGCGGCCATCCAGGCTTCGGAGCGGACGCGGCGGGGGCCGTTTACCAACATCGTCCAGGCGAAATTCAGGGCCGCCTGGAACGAGGCGAAGCAGGAGGTCGGGCTCGGCTCGGAGCCGGACGTCGTGCCGCATATCCTGCGTCATACCTGCGCCTCGCGGCTGGTCCAGGGCGGGATCGATATCCGCCGCGTCCAGACCTGGCTCGGGCACCAGACGCTGCAGATGACCATGCGCTACGCGCATCTGGCCTCGGGCGATCTCGACATCTGCGTGCCGATCCTCGAACGCGCCGCCCGCGCGAGGACGGCTTGACGGGCCGGCTCCATATTCCCGCCGAGGCCGGATCCTATCCGGCGTCGGCAACGGCCCATTGCTTTACGAGAATCGGTTGAAACGGCAAGCCGCAGCAAGCGTCCGTCCCTCTTCGACCGGCCCGTTTTTCACTCAAATCGGCAGCACCCGCACGATGGATGCAGGAGGAGAGAACATCGCGAAAAGCTGCGAAAACGGCCCGGAGAACAATGGCTTGCGCCGGCTTTTTTATCGTGCCGGCCTCTGCCGTTGAAATTCAGAATATTGTCGCAAAAACCGAAAAAAGCCTTGCAATCTCAGTCCATGCCGCATAGTGAAACCGCGAGCGGAGAGGTGGCCGAGTGGTCGAAGGCGCTCCCCTGCTAAGGGAGTATACCGGAAACGGTATCGAGGGTTCGAATCCCTTCTTCTCCGCCAGTTCCCCCTACCCTTTCCTTTATTTCATCTCCCAAGCGTCCGCTGTCGCGTGCTCTCACAGGCCGCTGTACAACTACCGTTCGACATGACAAAGCCGCCGGAAACGGTGGTTCCGGCGGCTTCGTTTGTGTGCCCGGCATCGCTCAGGTGCGGGCGGCGAGGCGGTCGATGGCGTTCTGCGTCGACGCCCCGAAATCGCCGTCGATGGGGCCGTTGTAGTAGCCGCGGTCGCGCAGGATCTGCTGGAATTCCTTGCGGAACTGCGGCGTGAAGTTCGCCGGCGAGCCCTTGAGTTCCTGCAGCTTGCCCTCGTCGCCGCCCTCGACGCTGGCAGCGGCCCAGCGGGCGGCCTCCCGGGCGTTGGCGCGGGTGCCGAGGCCCTGGTCGTAGAGGCGCGAGAGGTTGCCCATGGCGTAGGTATTGCCGCCATTGGCCGCCTTTTCGTACCAGTTCAGGGCTTCGACATAGTCCTGCTTCACGCCGTTGCCGGCGTCATAGAGCCAGCCGAGCGAGGCCATCGAATAGTAGTCGTTGAAGGCAGCGGCCTTCTCGTACCACTTGCGCGCCTCGGCATAGTCGACCGCCACGCCGAGGCCGGACTGGTAGGCATAGGCGACCGATGACATGGCGTTGACGTCGCCGCCTTCCGCGCCCTTCTTGTACCAGTCGAGCGAGATGTTGTGGTCGCGCGGCGTGCCGAGGCCTTCGCGGTAGAACCAGCCCATCGTGGCCTGCGCGTTGGCATAACCCTGTTCGGCGGCCTTGCGGTACCACTTGATCGCCTCGTCATAGTCCTTGCGCGTGCCGTTATAGCCTTCGCGGTAGAGCCAGCCGAGGGACGCCTGGGCATAGGCATTGCCAGCATTGGCGGCCTGCTCGAACATGCGCGTGCCCTTGCCCATGTCGACAGCGCCGTCCGTGCCGTAGATCGAATACCAGGCAAGGTTGGTCAGCGCGTAGAGGTTCCCCGCATCGGCCGCCTTCTGGTAATTCTCGCGCGCCTGCGGATAGTTGTGCGCGGCGTCGTGGGCACGGCCCAGCATGTTGCGGATCGCGTTGTCCGAGGGATTGGCGCTCAGTGCCGCCTCGCAGACCGGGATCGCCCGGCCATAGTCGATCTGCGCGAAGAGCTTGCCGGCGAAGCCCGGACGGACATTCGGCTCGCCCGCCAGTTCATAGCACTGCTCGGCCTCCGAGCCTTTGAGCGCGACGGTCGACTGGCCCGTCGTCGTGACGGTCGAAGTGCCGGCGCTCGACAGCATACCGTCGTTGCGGCCGGTCGCCAGCTTGTCGATCGCGGCCATGGTGGCCGGGCCGAATTCGCCGTCGGACGTTCCGCTGTAATAGCCGCGCTCCTTGAGGAGATCCTGCATTTCCCGGCGGAAGGCGACGGTGAAATTGCCGGGATTTTCCTTCAGCTCCTTCAGCTTGGTGACATCGCCGCTCTCGATGCTGGCGGCGGCCCAGCGGACGGCCTCCTTCGCGTCGGACGGCGTGCCGAGGCCCTGGTCGTAGAGGCGCGAAAGGTTGCCCATGGCATAGGAGCTGCCGGCATTGGCCGCTTTCTCGTACCAGTAGCGGGCTTCCACATAGTCCTGCTTCACGCCGTTGCCGACGTCATAGAGCCAGGCGAGCGAGGCCATCGAATAGGCATCGCCCATATTGGCGGCCTTTTCGTACCAGACCTTCGCCTCGCCGTAGTTCTGTGACGTGCCGAGGCCGTTCTGATAGGCCCAGCCGAGGGAGGACATGGCATTGGCATCGCCCGCATCGGCCGCCTTGCGGTACCAGGCGAGCGACTGGACATAATCCTGCGAGACGCCGAGGCCCTCGCGGTAGAACCAGCCCATGGTAGCCATGGCATTGGCATAGCCCTGGTTGGCGGACTGCTGGTACCACTTCAAGGCCTCGTTATAGTCCTGGCGGGTGCCGCCATAGCCTTCGCGGTACAGCCAGCCGAGCGAGGCCTGCGCATAGGAATTGCCGGCGATCGCCGCCTTCTCGAACATCGAGAGGCCCTTGGCCACGTCGACCGGCCCGTCCGTGCCGTAGATCGAGAACCAGGCGAGGTTGGTGAGCGCGTACATGTTGCCGAGCTCGATGGCCTTCTCGTAGTTGCGCCGCGCCTCGACATAGTTGCGGTCGGCGTCGTGCGAGCGGCCGAGCAGGTTCACCAGCATGCCGTCGGAGGGATTCTCGTTGACCGCCTGCGCGCAGGCGGTGAGCGCCCGCTTGGCGTCGATCTTCAGGAAGTTGACGCCCATGAAGCCGGGCAGCGACTGCGGCTCGCCGGCCAGGAGGAAGCAATCGCGCGAGGCGGCCGTTTCCTTGGCGGCGAGGTTGACGCTGAGGCCCTTCTTCGGCTCCAGCGCGGCGATCAGGTGTTCGGCATCGCCGCGGTGCTGGCTATCCGGATAGCGCTCGATGAAGCGCTGCAGGGCGGCTGCGTCGGTCGATTCCTTCAGCGCCTCCCAGGCGATGCTTGCCGCATCCTGGCCTTCGTTCTGGGTGGCCTCCTTGAGGCTGGCGAGCTTCTTTTCCGCCAGCATCTTGTAGACCGGGTCCTTGCCGTGCTTGGCGATGAAGGCGTTGATCAGGTCCTCGTCGGCAAGGTCGCGGATGTTCTGCCAGTCGGCGGCCGCCTCGGACTGGCCGTTCGGCGAAACTTCCTGCGTGTTGCCGCTGTTGGTGATGTTGATGTTCACTTCCTTGATGTTCAGGAAGATCTGCGCGCCGCCGAGCGAACCGTAGACGAAGGGCTCCTGCTCGCGGTTGGTCGCCTGCACCACCTCGTCGCGCACCTTGCCGAGCGCGATACGCACGTCGAGGCCGGGCTCGGTGAGGTATTTCGCGAGCGCCGTGGCGAAGGGGCTGTTCCTGCCCTCCCCGTCCAGCGCCACCGTGCCGGCCTTGGAGGCGAAGGCGATCAGCGTGTCGGCCGATTCGGGCTCGACGCGGGCGAGGCCGCGGCTGACGGCGCGCGTGCCGATGGAGCGCGTCATGGAGGCGGCGAAGGGATTGTTGCGGCAGGCGTCAAGAATGAAGAGCTTCAGCTTCTTGGCGCCTTCCAGCGAGCGCTGGACGCGGTCGATGGCGACGCTCTCGTCCTCGACGTCGCGGTCGCTTCTCAGCGCCGCGTCGACGGGGATCAGGTAATTGACCCCGTTCATCTCCATCGCGTGGCCGGAATAGTAGACCACGGCCATTTCCGCATCGATGGATTCGTCCTCGAAATCGCGCAGCGCCTTGACCATGGCGGCGCGGTCGAGATCGAAGACGGTCTTCACGGAATCAAAGCCCGCTTCCTGGAACGAGGCGCGCATCAGCTCCACGTCGTTCGCAGGATTGTTGAGCGGTGCGGTTTCCTCGTATTTCTGATTGCCTATCAGCAGCGCCACGCGTTTGGCCTCTGCGGCGCCCGCGTTGAACACAACGACAGCAATCGAGACAAGGAAAACCGGCGCCCAGCGTTTCGGTAGTCGCTTGAACATGCCTATCCCTCCGGCATTATTGCCGAGAGTATTACGTATGGGATTGGCCGTTTCAATGCGTGGCCGGCCGGATTTTTTTGAACCCGGCCGACGGAAACTCACGCGGAGGCGATCTCCACCCAGCGTCCCTCGCGGAACGACCGCGCCATGGCGTGCACGGATTGCTCGATGCGCAGACCGTGATTGAAATCAATGGAATGCGAGGCCATGCCGGCGATTGCGGCGATCAGTTCGCGGCATTCGATGACCTTGAGATCGTTGAAGCCGAGGCCGTGGCCGGGCGCCGGGATGAAGCGGTCATAGGGCCTGTGGTGCGGCGCGGTCAGGACTGTGGAAAAGCCCTGTTCGGTGGCGCGGCCTTCGGTCGTGTAGAGCTGGAACTCGTTCATGCGCTCCTGGTCGTAGAGGATCGAACCCTTCGAGCCGTAGATCTGCAGGGCGATGCGGCCCTTGCGGCCCCAGGCGGAGCGGTTGGACATCAGCACGCCGGAAATGCCGCCGGGAAGGCGCATCAGGACGCTGGCGATATCGTGATTCTCGACGGCGCGGCGGCCGCCTTCCTTCAGTGGGCGCTCGGCATAGGGTTTGGCCAGCGAGGCGATGACGGCCTCGACATGGCCGAAGAGGCTCCAGAGCAGCGAAAGCGGGTGCACCGCGAAATCGTCGAGCGCGCCGTAGCCGGAGGATGCCTCGCTCTTCCAGTAGAAAGGTGCGTCCGGATCGGCCATGAAGTCCTCGTCCATCTCAATGCGGACATGGTTGACCGTGCCGATGCGGCCCTCGTCGAGCAGCAGGCGGATGTGCCGCATGACAGGGTTCTGGATGTAATTGTAGCCCATCACGGCCACCTTGCCCGACGCGCGCTGGGCTGCGAGCATGCGCTCGGCATCGGCGAAGGCCGGCGCCATCGGCTTCTCGCACCAGACATGCTTGCCGGCCTCGAGCGCGGCGATGGCCATCTCGGCATGGAACTGGTTCGGCGTGGTGACGGAAATGACATCGATCTCGGGATCGGACAGGAGGTCGCGCCAGTCGGCGGTGGATTTGGCGAAGCCGAATTCGCGGGCGCGGCTTGCCGCGAGGTCGGCATTGGCCTCGGCGAGATGCACGAGGCGCGGGCGCTCGACATCGCCGAAGACAGTGCTGACATTGTTCCAGGCGAGCGCGTGGCACTTGCCCATGTAACCCGTGCCGATCAGTCCGATACCCAAGGCCTTCATGACAATCCTCCATCGTCTCCGGCCCTCGCAAAACCGCTACGCAGTTTCGCAAGAGTTGATATACCTCGCGCTGAGGGCGCGCCTTGCGCCATCCATAGCGGGAAAGATTTGGAACGAAAACTATCTTTTCCGACGATATGGAATATTTATTTCATTTGTCGCAGAATGGCCGCACGAGGAGAACAGATCCATGAACAGCAGCGAAGCGGCCCTTACGCGCGTGCCCCGCGATTTCGACAGCCTGCGCAGCGTCATCATCGAGCGCAAGGCGACCATGCCGAAGCGGCTGGCGCAGGTGGCGGCCTATGCGCTTTCCAACCCGGACGACATGGCCTTCGGCACGGCGGCGAGCATCGCGACGGCGGCCGACGTGCAGCCCTCGACGCTGGTGCGCCTTGCCCACCACCTCGGCTACGAGGGCTTTTCCGACCTCCAGAACGTTTTTCGCGCGCGCCTGCGCGACCGCACGCTTTCCTATGAGGAGCGCATGCTCTCGCTGGAGGCGGGGCCGGCGGCCAACAGCGACGCGGAACTGCTCTCCGGCTTCCTGACGGCGGCGAGCCAGTCGGTGGCGCGGCTCGCCGGCACCATCGACGGCGAGACCTTTTCCAAATCCGTCGACCTGCTCGCCCGGGCCGAGACCATCTATCTCGTCGCCAAGCGGCGCTCCTATCCGCTGACGGCGCATATCGCCTATGCCTTCGGCAAGCTCGGCATCCGCCACCAGATCATCGCCTCGCCGAACGGCATCGACCCCGAAATGACACAGTTCGCCACGACCCGGGACGCCGTGATCGCCGCAAGCTTCGCGCCCTATGCCGCCGAAAGCCTGACGCAGGCGCAGGAGCTCGCCGCCCGGGGCGTGCCCATCGTCGCCATCACCGATTCCGTCTTCTCCCCCCTCGCCGCCTCCGCCACCCACTGGTTCGAAGTGTCGGAGGCGGATTATGCCGGCTTCCGCTCGCTCTCCGCCTCCATCGCGCTCGCCATGGCGCTGCCGGTCGCCATCGCGGAGCGGCGGCGCAGCCTCAAGCGCTCGCCCAAAGGGAATGCTGTGGAATAGAAACGGAATGTATATTCCGAATTGACAGAATAATGGAATTCATGTTTCATTTTCCCGAAATCCGCCGCGCATCCACGACGGCGCCGCAAGACCGGGAGGAAGAGATGCCCCATACCGACCAGACGAAGACGCTCGACGTCATCACGATCGGGCGCTCGTCCGTCGATCTTTATGGCCAGCAGCTCGGCACGCGCCTGGAAGACACGGCCTCCTTCGCCAAGTCGGTCGGCGGCTGCCCGGCAAACATCGCCATCGGCACCGCCCGCCTTGGCCTCAAGTCCGCGCTCATCACCCGCGTCGGCGACGAGCAGATGGGCCGCTTCATCCGCGAGCAATCCGCCCGCGAGGGCGTCAATGTCGAAGGCATCCGGACGGACAAGGAGCGCCTGACGGCGCTCGTGCTGCTCGCCATCGAATCCGAGGGCGTCTCGCCGATGATCTTCGTGCGCACCGACTGCGCCGACATGGCGCTCGACGAGGGCGACGTGGACGAGGCCTTCGTGCGCTCCTCGCGCGCCGTTCTCGTTTCCGGCACGCATTTCTCCCGCCCCAATACCGAGGCCGCGCAGCGCAAGGCGATCCGCATCGCCAAAGAGAGCGGCGGCAAGGTCGTCTTCGACATCGACTACCGCCCGAACCTCTGGGGCCTTGCCGGCCATGCCGAGGGCTTCGAGCGCTATGTGAAGTCCGACCGCGTCTCGGCCATCATGAAATCCGTGCTGCCGGATTGCGACCTCATCGTCGGCACCGAGGAAGAGATCATGATCGCCTCGGGCGCGGACGACGTGCTCTCCTCGCTGAAGGCGATCCGCGCGGTCTCCGCCGCCACCATCGTCCTGAAACGCGGCGCGATGGGCTGCATCGTCTATGACGGCCCGATCTCCGACAATCTGGAAGACGGCGTGGTCGGCCAGGGCTTTCCCATCGAGGTCTATAACGTGCTCGGCGCGGGCGATGCCTTCATGTCGGGCTTCCTGCGCGGCTGGCTGAAGGGCGAGAACCATGCGACCTCCGCCACTTGGGCCAATGCCTGCGGCGCCTTCGCCGTCTCGCGCCTGCTCTGCTCGCCGGAATATCCGAGCTGGGAGGAGCTGGAATTCTTCCTGAAGAACGGCAGCAAGCACCGGGCGCTGCGCAAGGACGAGGCGATCAACCACATCCACTGGGCGACGAACCGCAAGCAGGGCGACATTCCGCTGTTGATGGCGCTCGCCTGCGATCACCGCATGCAGCTCGTCGACGTCGCGGACGAACTCGGCGTGCCGCATGCGAAAATCTCCGAATTCAAGCGCCTCACCGTCGAGGCCGCCGCGCGGGTCGCCGGGGGGCGGCCGGGCTATGGCATGCTGATCGACGAGCGCTTCGGGCGCGACGCCTTCTTCGACGCCGCCACCAAGAATTTCTCCTGGCTCGGCCGGCCGGTCGAGCTGCCGGGCTCCAGGCCGCTGCGCTTCGAATTCAGCCAGGACATCGGCTCGCAGCTCGTGGAATGGCCGCTCGACCATTGCATCAAATGCTTGTGCTTCTACCATCCGGACGATCCGGCCGCGCTCAAGCAGGAGCAGCAGGAGAAGCTGCGCACGCTCTTCGAGGCCGCGCGCCGCGTCGGGCGCGAGCTGCTGGTCGAGATCATCGCCGGCAAGAACGGGCCGCTCAGGGACGATACGATCTCCACGGCGTTGCAGGAGCTCTACGATCTCGGCATCAAGCCGGACTGGTGGAAGCTGGAGCCGCAGGCTTCCCCGCAGGCATGGCGGAACATCGAGGCGGTGATCGCCAAGAACGACGCCTGGTGCCGTGGGATCGTGCTGCTCGGGCTGGAGGCGCCGACGGAGGACCTCATCAAGGCCTTCGAGGCGACGAAGGTGGCCCCGGCCGTCAAGGGCTTTGCCGTCGGCCGTACGATCTTCGCGGACGCCGCCCGCGCCTGGATGGCCGGCCGGATGGACGACGAGGCGGCCATCGCCGACATGGCCGGCCGCTTCCGCACGCTGACCGATGCCTGGCTCGGCACGCGCGGACTGTAAGACAGAGAATTTGGGAGGAAGACCATGGGCAAGACGATCCGGCTGACGATGGCGCAGGCCGTCGCGCATTTCCTGAAGGCGCAGATGACCGTCGTGGACGGCAGGAAGGTGCCGATCTTCGCCGGTGTCTGGGCCATTTTCGGCCATGGCAACGTCGCGGGCATGGGCGAGGCGCTCTACCAGGTGCGCGAGGAGCTGCCGACGCTGCGCGCCCATAACGAGCAGGGCATGGCCCATGCCGCCGTCGCCTTCGCCAAGGCGAGCTTCCGCCAGCGCTTCATGGCCTGCACGACCTCCATCGGCCCCGGCGCGCTCAACATGGTGACGGCCGCCGGCGTCGCGCATGTCAATCGCCTTCCCGTCCTGTTCCTGCCCGGCGACGTCTTCGCCAACCGCATTCCCGACCCGGTTCTCCAGCAGATCGAGGATTTCGGCGACGGCACCGTCTCCGTCAACGACGCCTTCCGCTGCGTCTCGCGCTATTTCGACCGCATCACCCGTCCCGAGCAGATCATTCCGGCGCTGAAACGCGCCATGCAGGTGCTGACCGATCCTGTCGATTGCGGCCCGGTGACGCTCTCGCTCTGCCAGGACGTGCAGGCCGAAGCCTATGACTATCCGGCGAGCCTTTTCGAGGAAAAGGTCTGGACCCAGCGCCGCCCGCGCCCGGACAGCGACGAGCTGGCCGCCGCCATCGAGACACTGCGCAAGGCGGAAAAGCCGCTGATCCTTGCCGGCGGCGGCGTGCTCTATTCGCAGGCGACCGCCGAGCTCAGGGCCTTTGCCGGCATGCACGGCATTCCGGTCGCCGTCACCCAGGCGGGCAAGTCGGCGATCCCGGACGACCATCCGCTCTGCATGGGCTCCATCGGCGTCACCGGCACTTCCGCCGCCAACGCCTTTGCCGAGGAGGCGGACGTCATCCTCGCCGTCGGCACGCGCATGCAGGACTTCACGACCGGTTCCTGGGCGCTCTTCAAGAATGAAAAACTGAAGATGATCGGCCTCAACACCGTCGCTTTCGATGCTACCAAGCATGACAGCCAGCCGCTCGTTTCCGACGCGCGCGAGGGGCTGACGCTGCTTTCCGAGGCGCTCCGCGGCTGGAAGGCGCCGGCTGCGGTGGAAGCCTCGGCCAAGGCCCGCAAGGCCGAATGGATGGCGGTGGCGAACCGGGCGACCGCGCCAACCAATGCCGACCTTCCCTCCGACGCGCAGGTCATCGGCGCGGTGCAGCGCAGCATCGGAGGGGCGAATTCCGTGCTCGTCTGCGCGGCGGGCGGGCTTCCGGGCGAGCTGCACAAGCTCTGGCAGGCGGTGAAGCCCGGCGGCTACCACATGGAATACGGCTTTTCCTGCATGGGCTACGAGATCGCCGGGGCGCTCGGCGTCAAGCTGGCGCGGCCGGAGGCGGATGTCGTCGTCATGGTCGGCGACGGCTCCTACATGATGATGAATTCCGAGCTTTCCACCTCGATCATGCTCGGCAAAAAATTGACCGTCGTCGTGCTCGACAATCGCGGCTACGGCTGCATCAACCGCCTGCAGATGGGCACCGGCGGCGCCAACTTCAACAACCTGCTGAAGGACGCGATGATCGAGACCATGCCGGACATCGACTTCCGCGCCCATGCCGAAAGCATGGGGGCCGGCGCCGTCAAGGTCTCCTCCATCGCCGATCTCGAAGCGGCCATTGAGGAGAGCAAGGCGAACGAGCGCACCTCGGTCATCGTCATCGACACCGATCCGCTTGTGACCACGCAGGAAGGCGGCCACTGGTGGGACGTCGCCGTGCCGGAGGTGAGCCCCCGGGCCGAGGTCAACAAGGCGCGCGAGGCCTATGTGAAGGCGCGTGCGGCGCAGAGCCTCGGTTAGGCCAGACAACGCCCCTCTCCTCCTCTCCGTCATCCTCGGGCTTGACCCGAGGATGACGGAGGATAGGCAGGGAGATAATGATACCGGAAGGCCTTTGCCTTCCCCTAAGGAGACCCAGATGAAAGCCAAACTCGGCATGTCGCCCATCGCCTGGTGGAACGACGACCTTCCTGAACTCAGCGACGACGTCTCGCTTGAGGAGTGCCTTCGCCAGTCGCGCAGCGCCGGCTTCACCGGCATGGAGCAGGGCCGCCGCTTCCCCGGCACGCCCGAGGAAATGCTGCCGATCCTGCGCGCGGCGGACGTGACGCTGTGCGGCGGCTGGTTCTCCGGCACGCTGGTCGACGAGGAGCTTGCCGCCAACAAGGACCGCATCGCGCCGATGATCGAGCTGTTCAAGGCCGTCAATGCGCCCTGCATCGTCTATGGCGAGGTCAGCCGCTCCATCCAGGGCGACCGCTCGAAGCCGCTCGCCACCAAGCCGCGCCTTTCCGACGACGAGATGAAGGCCTATGGCCGCAAGCTGACGGAATTCGGCGAATGGTGCGCGGGTGAGGGCATGCCGCTCTCCTACCATCACCACATGGCCGCCGTGGTGGAGACCGAGCCGGAACTCGACGCCTTCATGAAGGCGTCCGGCGAAGGCATTCCGCTGCTGCTCGATGCCGGGCACCTCGCCTTTGCCGGCGGCGACGTGCTGCGCGCCATCGACAACCACCATGCCCGCATCAACCATGTCCATGTGAAGGATATCCGCCGGTCCGTGGTCGACGGCCTCGACCGCAGCCGGCAGTCCTTCCTCGATGCGGTGGCGCTTGGCGCCTTCACCGTGCCGGGCGACGGCTCGCTCGATTTCGGCGCCATCGTGCAGAAGCTGGCCGATTACGGCTATGAAGGCTGGTTCGTGGTGGAAGCCGAGCAGGACCCGCGCAAGGCGCCGCCGCAGAAAATGGCCGAGATCGGCCATGCAGAGCTGATGCGCGTCATGACCGCCGCGGGTTATACCGTGGAGACGGAAGGTTTCCCAAAGGGCTGACCGTCCCGGACGCCGAATGAAAGGAAGATGCCCATGCCGAACCTCCTCGTCAAACCGAACGGCACCCACGGCCGCGTCAGCCATGTAACGCCCGAAAGCGCCGGCTGGACCTATGTCGGCTTCGATCTGCACCGCATGAAGCCGGGCGAGATCGTCGCGGCGGAAACGGGAAGCCGCGAGGTCTGCCTCGTGTGGATTTCCGGCAAGGGCAAGGCGACCGCGGGCGGCAAGGATTTCGGCGTCCTCGGCGAGCGCATGAACCCATTCGAGGGCGCGCCGCATGCGCTCTATATCCCCGCCGATTCCAACTGGTCGGTGACGGCGGAGACCGACCTGGAGCTCGCCGTCTGCTCGGCACCGGGCGGCGGCGACCATGAGGCGAAGGCCATTCCGCCCGGCACGCATCCGAAGCTTTCGCGCGGCAAGGGCTCGAATGTCCGCCATGTCTACAACATCATGCCGGAAGACGATAATTCGGCCCATTCGCTGCTCGTGGTCGAGGTCATCACCCCGAGCGGCAACACCTCGTCCTATCCCTCGCACAAGCACGACCAAGACGACCTGCCGAACGAAAGCCTGCTGGAAGAGACCTACTACCACCGCATCAACCCGCCGCAGGGCTTCGCCTTCCAGCGCGTCTACACCGACGACCGCTCGCTCGACGAGGCGATGGCGGTGGAGGACGGCGACGTGACGCTGGTGCCGAAGGGCTACCACCCCTGCGCCACCATCCACGGCTACGACCTCTACTATCTCAATGTGATGGCGGGGCCGAAGCGGGTGTGGAAGTTCCACAATGCCAAGGAACATGAGTGGCTGCTGGGGTGAGCCCTGGCGAGGCCGTTGCCTGCCGCCTCCCTTGGAGTGGGACGGCCCGATATTCAACACATCACGCCGCCGGGGCCGGTTGCCCCTCATCCGGCCTGCCTGCACCCTCTCCCCACTTGCGGGAGAGCGACTGTCTTGAATTGCAAGACGGTAAAGGGCTTTGGAACGAGGAGTTTGTTGAGAATTTCGGTACCCCATCCTTGCGCATAGCGGGCTTGGTCCCCGGCCGGAGCTTGGCCCAAGCGACTGTACGGGCTTGGGAAATCCCGGCGAGTGTCCCACACTCTCCCACGAACTTTAAGTTCCCAGAGTTATCGGGCTTGGTCGCCGATCTCCCCGGGCCGGCCAGCCCAGGGAGCAAATTCCAAGTTACAAGGGTTAGGGTGAGAGGCGAACGGAAAAGAATGCGCAGTGCCGCCTATCGCTTCCACTTCCGCGTCAAACCCCACGCCTTCGCGATCTCCAGCGTCGACGAAAACCCCGCCTCCAGCATGAACGGCTCGGCGGACATTGCGTGGCCGCCGCCCTCGCCGGTCATTACCGGCGTGCCGTGGCCCATGCCGTCTATCTCGTGGAAGGTGACGAGAGCCTTCCCGTCCCCGTCGGGCCAGATGCGCGTGCGGCGGCCCTTCATGCGCTTTTCCACGAAGGCGTCCTTCGGCAGGCGGTAGAGGTCGCGCCATTGCTCGACGAGGGCGAGGCCGTTGGAGAGGGAGACAGTGTCGTCGGCCGTGCCGTGCCAGATCGAGATGGCGGGCTTGCGGGGGATGCGCGGGGAAACCGTGCGGACGAGGTCGGACCACTCGCGCGCCGTGCGCTCCGGGGCATCCTTCATGGCGTCGAAGGCGCGCGTGGCATCGCGCGCGGCGCCGAAGGGCAGGCCGGCGATGATCGCGCCGCCGGCGAAAAGCTCGGGATAGTTCGCCAGCATCGCGGCGGTCATCGCCCCGCCGGCGGAAAGGCCGGTGACGAAGATGCGCTCCGGGTCGCTGCCCGCCTGTTCGGCGGCATGCGCCACCATCTGGCGGATCGACATCAGTTCGCCGCGGTCGCGCGTGACCTCGCTCGGGCGGAACCAGGTGAAGCAGAGCCGCGGATTGTTCGCCTCGCGCTGCTGGGCATAGACGACGGCAAAGCCGCGCTCGTCGGCAAGCGACGCCCAGCCGGCGGCGCGGTCGTAGCTTTCGGCATCCTGTCGGCAGCCGTGCAGAACCAGCACGAGCGGGCGGCCGGCGGGCAGGCCTTCCGGAACATGTTCGAACATGCGCAGGCAGCCGGGATTGTTGCCGAAATCGGTAATCTCGACGAGCGGCGAGCCGCCTGCCGGGCGGCGGCGGGCAACGGGCGCCTTGCGCTCGGGCGGGCGGTGAAAGGGCCAGAACAGGTCACCCCACCGCGCTTCTGCCGGCACCAGCCGCTCGACGGACCTCTTGAAGCGATCCCGCATGCCTGGCCTCTCTTTCTTGTCATTGTTCATCAGGCGCTACATGCTCACCGGGAAGGGCAGGATCAAGGCACAGGGGCGAATTTGCGGTGGATGGCTCATTCTGCGGGCTCATGAGGGCATTCATAAATAGCCAAAGCGTTCGCCCCTCGCTTTCGTTCCCGCCCTTTCGGATGAAGGCAAGCTGATGTAGCACTTCTGCAACGACAAAACCGCGACAGGATGGAAGCAATGAGCGAGCACCACGGCGTCACTCCGGAACAGGCCCGCGCCAAGATGGCGCCCTTCGACTGGGCCGACCCCTTCCTCCTCGAGGACCAGCTTACCGACGAAGAGCGCATGATCCGCGACACGGCCCGCGCCTATTGCCAGGACAAGCTGGCCTCGCGCGTCACCGAGGCGAACCGCCACGAGATCTTCCACCGCGAGATCATGAGCGAGATGGGCGAACTCGGCCTGCTCGGCCCGACGATCCCCGAGGAATATGGCGGCGTCGGCGCCAACTACGTTTCCTACGGCCTCGTCGCCCGCGAAGTCGAGCGCGTCGATTCCGGCTACCGCTCGGCCATGTCCGTGCAGTCCTCCCTCGTCATGCACCCGATCTTCGCCTACGGCACGGAAGAGACGCGCAGGAAATATCTTCCCAAGCTTGCCTCCGGCGAATGGGTCGGCTGCTTCGGCCTCACCGAGCCGGACCATGGTTCGGACCCCTCCTCCATGATCACCCGCGCCAAGAAGGTCGACGGCGGCTATCTCGTCTCGGGCGCCAAGAACTGGATCACCAATTCGCCGATCGCTGATGTCGCGGTCGTCTGGGCCAAGTCCGACGCGCATGACGGCAAGATCAAGGGCTTCGTGCTGGAACGCGGCATGAACGGCTTCGAGACGCCGAAGATCGAGGGCAAGTTCTCGCTGCGCGCCTCCGTCACCGGCATGATCATGATGCAGGACGTCTTCGTTCCCGACGAGAACCTCCTGCCGGAAGTCGCCGGCCTTGCCGGCCCGTTCGGCTGCCTCAACCGCGCCCGCTACGGCATCGCCTGGGGCGCGATGGGCGCCGCAGAATTCTGCTGGCACGCCGCGCGCCAGTACACGCTCGACCGCAAGCAGTTCGGCAAGCCGCTCGCCGCCACGCAGCTCATCCAGAAGAAGCTGGCCGACATGGAGACCGAGATCGCGCTCGGCCTGCAGGGCGCGCTGCGCCTCGGCCGCCTGTTCGACGAACACCGTGCCCCGGCCGAACTCATCTCGCTGATGAAGCGCAACAATTGCGGCAAGGCGCTCGACATCGCCCGCGTTTCCCGCGACATGCACGGCGGCAACGGCGTCTCCGACGAATACGGCGTCATCCGCCACGTCATGAACCTCGAGGCCGTCAACACCTATGAGGGCACGCACGACATCCACGCGCTGATCCTCGGCCGCGCGCAGACGGGGCTTCAGGCGTTCCAGTAAGTCTTTCCCGCCTTTACGGTTTCCGGCGGCCGCCCGCTAAAATGCGGGCGGCCGTTTTCATCTTTTATCCATCCCGTTTCGGTACAGTCGAAACCCGGCAACAGAAGCGGGAGGGAACCATGCCCCTCGAAACCGTCCACGAGCAGCTTCGCCTGCGCCATCCCAAGCGCAGCTTCGTCCCGTATCGCCTCGACAAGCCCGGCTTCATCACCCCGATCGGCCATCACCTCAGCACGGCGCAGCGCTATACCTGCCTCGTGCGCAGCATTTCGAGCGCCGGCGCGGCGATCTCGATCAACAAGGCGCTGGAACTGCCCGAGAATTTCTATCTGGAGATCCAGGGCATCCGGGACGGCATCCCCTGCACGGAATTCAAGCGCGACGGCGAGGAGATGACCGTGCGCTTCAACATGTTCCTCGACGCGGATTTCCTCAATCTGGTGCTGGGCCGGACGGTGCCCGCGCAGGCCGACTGAACCGACCCTCGGCAAAAATACGGGCCGGTAAATTTTTAAGCATTTGTTTCAACGAAACAAAACGCTCCCTTGCGACACTGCCCCATCTTCAGGACATGATGTCCCCCATCGGGAGAATGGCAATGAGTTTGGGTGCCGATCCGCGCTCCAGCGCGGGACTTTACGAGCGCAAGTGGGAGCGCTTTGCCGTGAACCGGCAGGGCATGCTGATGACGGTCGGCTTCGACCTCGCGGCGCCGAAGCTGCGCAGCTGCAAGCTCATCGACATCTCGCAGGGCGGCGCGAGCTTCGTCGTGTCCACCACGATCGGCCTTCCACTGCACTACTATCTCTCCGTCGTCGGCGTCGCCTCGCGCATCGGCTGCGCCGAGGTCTACCGCAACGACAATCGCATCGGCGTGCAGTTCATCAAGGAAATCGACGAGGAGCTGCTCCACACCATCGTGCGCTCCGACTACTTCACCGGCGGCGTCAACGGCGCCCGCCCGAAGAAGGAAGAGCGCCGCTACATGGCGGGCGTGGAAAGAGCCGGCCTCGGCTCGGCCGCCACCTGAGCGTTTCACCTTCCGCCATTATTGGATAGGGTATCCGCGGAAGACCGATTCCGGTGGACATATCCCGTCCGGCAGCCGGTTCCCCCGTTCATCGATACCAGGCGCCTTCATTCATGTCCGCATTCTCCCGTTTCACCGCCCTCGCCCAGTCCCTGCCCGCCACTGTGCCCTTCGTGGGGCCGGAGGCTATCGAGCGCAATCGCGGCCTTGCCGTGAAGGCGCGCATCGGGGCGAACGAAAGCGGCTTCGGCCCCGCCCCTTCCGTGCTGGAGGCGATGCGCGCAGCGGCCGAGACCACATGGATGTACAGCGACCCGGAGAATTTCGAGCTGCGCGAGGCGCTGGCTCTTGCCCACGGGATCTCGCGCGACAACATCGCCGTCGGCGGCGGCATCGACGGCCTGCTCGGCGAGATCGCGAGGCTCGTCATCGAGCCGGGCACGCCGGTCGTCACCTCGCTCGGCGGCTACCCGACCTTCAACTATCATGTGAACGGCTTCGGCGGCCGGCTCGTCCCCGTGCCCTATGCCGGCGACCGGGAGGACCTCGACGGCCTTCTCGAGGCCGTGCGCCGCGAGAACGCGCCGCTCGTCTATTTCGCCAATCCCGACAATCCGATGGGAAGCTGGTGGGATGCCGACAGCGTCGTCTCCTTCGCGCGGGCACTGCCGGAAACGACGCTGCTCATCCTCGACGAAGCCTATGGGGAAACCGCGCCGGCCGGAACCATTCCGCCCATCGGCGCGCTGATCGGCCAGCCGAACGTGCTGCGCATGCGCACCTTCTCCAAGGCCTACGGCCTTGCCGGCGCGCGCATCGGCTATGCCATCGGCACGCTCGGCAATGCGCAGGCCTTCGACAAGATCCGCAATCATTTCGGCATGGCACGGATTTCGGTGCAGGGCGCGCTCGCCGCCCTCAAGGACCAGGCCTATCTGGCGGACGTCATCGCCCGCATCGCGGCATCCCGCGAGCGCATTGCGGGGATCGCCAGGGCCAACGGGCTTCGCCCGCTCGCCTCCGCCACCAATTTCGTCACCGTCGATTGCGGCGGGGACGGCACCCGCGCCAAGGCCATCGTCGACGGGCTGATGGAGCACGGCGTCTTCATCCGCATGCCCGGCATCGCCCCCCTCAACCGATGCATCCGCATCAGCGTGGGAACGCAGGAGGACATGGCGTTGCTGGAAGACGCGTTGCCGCAGGTTCTGAAGGCAGTAGGCAATTAGGCGATAGGCAGTAGGGACATGCCAGCCGCCCCCCTACTGCCTACTGCCTCATCCCCTCAATGCACCGTCATCCATTCGCGGGCGGCGCGCAGCGCCTGGGCGAGGTCGGTCTTCGTCATCGTCGCCGCGAGGTCGGCACGCAGCTCGGCAGCGCGGTCACAACCCTTGATCGCGGCGATGTTCAGCCACTTGTGTGCCTGGACGAGGTCGATGTCGCAGCCCCGGCCCGTCGCATACATGAGGCCCATGTCGCAGAAGATTTCGGCGCGGTTCTCGCCGCCCATCGTGGCGGCCGTTTCGATGGTCTGAAAGTCAAAGCGTGCCATTTCGATTGTCCCTGTCTTCTTTGGTTTACTGCCGTATTGCCCTGTTTTGTCGCCCTTTTCGGGCCTCCTCGGGCGCCTGCCGTCTTCTGCGGCTCGGTCTTCCCTCGGAGTTTTGCGGCCCGGTTTTCCGTGCTCGTCTTATGGCTCCACTATGCCGCGGGGCTTTCAAAATGCACTTAAAATGCATGCTTAATTTGAGACGAACAAAATCCAAACGCTTGGTAAAATTGGATTTTCGTTAAACATCGCATCCCCTGGAAACGGCGGCATTCGCATAAAAATTTACCGATTGTTCAACCGCCGATTTCAACCCTTCGCTAACCACGGCAAAAGACCGCATCCTTCACCCTCGCGATTTTTCGCCGGTCCCTCCCTCTTCAGGACGCCGGAAATCCGCGCCGAGGGCATATTTACCTTTACGTGCCCGTAAGATATATTTCCGTCGTCATTCCGGAGGAGGAAAAGAATGAGATTGAGGACATGGATCGCCGCCGCGCTTCTGGCGGCGCCAAGCATCGCTTTCGCCGCCGAGCCGATCGAGGGCAACTGGAAGACGGCGAGCGGCGCGACCGCCGCCATCGCCAAATGCGGCGGCAGCTTCTGCATCACGCTGAAGACCGGCAAGCATGCCGGAAAGCGCATCGGCAAGCTCGACGGCACGGGCGCCGACTATACCGGCTCGATCACCGACCCGGAAACGGACAAGACCTATAGCGGCTCCGGCGCCGTCAACGGCAATTCCCTGCGCATGAAGGGCTGCGTCCTTGCCGTTCTTTGCAAATCGCAGACCTGGACGCGGCTGTGAACGGCCAAGCCGCACGCTTCCGCGCATATTCCGAACCTTTGTGTGCAGCCGGCGCCCCACGCCGGCTCATACTGTCGAGAGACTGAAACCCTCTCTTCCGTCATGCCCGGGCCTGTCCCGAGCATCTGCAATGTCTCGGTTTTTCAATGCCGCAGCAGATCCTCGGCACAAGGCCGAGGATGACGGTCGCGAGCGGGGTGAGGTTCGCCAACAAGCTGAGCCGGTGCATTGCGCCGGCTCGTCCATTTCCGCCGTCCCGCCTTCGCCCAGGCCACTGATTTCAAGGCCTCATCGCCGTCCCGCTCTTCCCGAAAAACCGAATCACACCTTTCCTGAACGGGAGATGAACCGACCTCTCAGGGATCATTCAGTCCGAAGGTGCGAAAAAGGCCACACCGAAACATCTGGATGAGGGACATCACCATGGACATCCTCGCACGCCGCCTCACGATCATCACCCTGCTGATGGCCGTCTTCGCCATCATGCTGGCCGCCGCCGTCGAGACGGACTATCGCCGCAGCACGCATAACGGTGCCGGCAAGCTCGTCGCCTGCTCCACGCCGAGCATGTGCCGCGCCGCACTCTGATCCAGACCCGCCTGCCGGACGAAACCCGATGATCGCCGCCCTCGCCCACACCTCCACCATGCTGTTGCGCATTCTCGCGCTTTGCGCGATGATGATCACCCCGGTCGGGGCGCTCGCCTGGAGCAATGCGGACGGGCTGGGCATCACCCGGCAGGGCGCCGGCCTCATGCTTTTCGTCACCCTCCAGCGCCAGTCGATGAGCTGAGGCAGGCTTCGTCTTTTCCCGTTCCGTGCTAAACCGGGCCGGCCTCTCGCCGCCAGCCCGGAGCACCGGATGAAATCCCTTCTCGTCTTTTCCGCCGCCGCCCTTGCCGAGATTGCCGGCTGCTTCGCCTTCTGGGCCTGGTGGCGGCTCGACAAGTCCATCCTGTGGCTCATCCCCGGCATGGCCTCGCTCGCCCTTTTCGCCTGGCTGCTGGCGCAGGTCGACAGCGCCTTTGCGGGCCGTGCCTATGCCGCCTACGGAGGCGTCTACATCGCCGCCTCGCTGCTCTGGCTCTGGCTTGCCGAGGGCATGCGCCCCGACCGTTTCGACCTTGCCGGCGCGGCGCTCGCGCTGGTCGGCGCGGGCATCGTTCTCGCCGCCCCGCGATAGGACGCCGATCCTCCTATCCTCCTGTTTTCACGCCGTTACGGGCATGGCGCGTCAGCGATCCCGACCCGGGGCTTGCGGGCGCGCGGAACTTGTCGTTTGCTTGTCAAATAACAACAACTATAGTGATTCATGAGCAAACGAACCTTCTCGCCGAAACCGCTTTCCTTCGCCACGCCCGAGCCCTACGAGCCGCGATCCTTCGACGATCCGGTCGCCGCCGTCGATGCCCTCGAGGCGCTCTACGAGCGCAACACGAAATTCCTCACCGACGCCTTCATCTCGCTGGGCCGGACCGGCACGCCGGCAACCCGCTTCCGCGCCTGCTATCCGCAGGTCAGCATCGAGACGACGAGCTTCGGCCATGTCGATTCCCGCCTGTCCTATGGCTATGTCGCCTCGCCCGGCGTCTATACGACGACGATCACCCGGCCCAAACTCTTTCGGCATTATCTCAAGGAACAGCTCGGCCTCCTGATGCGCAATCATGGGGTTCGCGTCATCGTCTCGGAATCGACGACGCCGATCCCGCTGCATTTCGCCTTCGGCGAAGGTGCCCATGTGGAGGCGGAAGTCGCGGAAGGCATCGAGCTTCCGCTGCGCGATCTCTTCGACGCGCCGGACCTGACCAATACCGACGACGAGATCGCCAACGGCGCCTACGAGCCCGGCCCGGGCGAGCCCTCGCCGCTCGCGCCCTTCACCGCGCAGCGCGTCGACTATTCGCTCGCCCGCCTCAGCCACTATACGGCGACCCGGGCCAACCATTTCCAGAATTTCGTGCTCTTCACGAACTACCAGTTCTATGTCGACGAGTTCTGCGAATGGGCGCGCCAGCAGATGGCGGAAGGCGGCAACGGTTACACGGCCTTCGTCGAGCCCGGCAACATCGTCACCCCGGCCGGCTCCGACAAGCCGGAGCCGAACATCACCCCCGGCCGCCTGCCGCAGATGCCGGCCTATCACATCAAGAAAAAGGGCCATGGCGGCATCACGCTGGTCAATATCGGCGTCGGCCCCTCCAACGCCAAGACGATCACCGATCATATCGCCGTGCTGCGCCCGCATGCCTGGCTGATGCTCGGCCATTGCGCCGGCCTTCGCAACAGCCAGACGCTCGGCGACTATGTGCTCGCCCATGCCTATGTGCGCGAGGACCATGTCCTCGACGACGACCTGCCGGTCTGGGTGCCGATCCCGGCGCTCGCCGAGGTGCAGGTGGCGCTGGAAAGCGCGGTGGAGGAGGTCACGGGCCTCCAGGGCTACGATCTCAAGCGCATCATGCGCACCGGCACCGTCGCGACGATCGACAACCGCAACTGGGAACTGCGCGACCAGCGCGGACCGGTGAAGCGGCTCTCCCAGTCTCGCGCCATCGCGCTCGACATGGAATCGGCCACCATCGCCGCCAACGGCTTCCGCTTCCGCGTGCCCTACGGCACGCTGCTGTGCGTTTCCGACAAGCCCCTGCACGGCGAACTGAAACTGCCCGGCATGGCGACGGCCTTCTACCGAACCCAGGTCAACCAGCACCTGAGGATCGGCATCCGGGCGCTGGAAAAACTCGCCGGCATGCCGACGGAAAAGCTGCATTCCCGCAAGCTGAGGAGCTTCTTCGAGACGGCGTTCCAGTAGAGGGGCGGTGGACAGGCCGGCTCATAAGGTCTAGTCACCCTGGAAGTTTGGACGTGCCGGGATGTTCTCTGACTTTCCGGCACGTTTTGCCTCACGCTTTCGTCGAGCTGTCCGTCCGCCATGCCCAATCTTCCGAAGCTCCTTTCCATCCTGAAGAACTTCCTGATCTTTAGCGGCGGGTCGGTCATCGGCGCGATCATCGATTATGTGGTCACGCTCGGCGCCAACGGCCTTTTCGGCACGCCTCCCTCGCTGGCGCTGGCGGCATCCATGGTGGCTAGCGGATCGATCGTGTTCCTCTATCATGACAGGATCACCTTCCGCACGTCCGGCGCCGGATGGATGAAACGCTATGTCAAGTTCATGATGCTGACGGCGATCGTCCTTGCCCTCCGGGTCGTCGTCCTGGAACTGTTCATTGCCGCAGGGCTTCCCGTCTTCATCGCCGTCGCGATGGCCATCGGGATCGTTTCCGTCGCCAACTTTGCAGCCTCGTCGATGCTCGTCTTCATGAAAGGAAGCAAATGACCGCCGGCCAGAGCCTTTCCATCGTCGTTCCGATCTATAACGAGGCGGAGAACCTTCCTCATCTGGTCGACAGGCTGAACACGGTCTCCGAGCGCATCCGCCTCAAATACGGGCTCGCCGCCGTCCACTACGTCTTCATCGACGACGGCAGTTCCGACGGAAGCTTCGACATTCTCGGCGGGCTCGACTATGCCGGGAACAGCGCCACGCTCCTGCAATTCTCCCGGAATTTCGGCAAGGAAGCCGCCCTTTCGGCCGGCATCGACGCCGCGATCGATGCCGATGCCATCATCATGATGGATGCCGATCTCCAACACCCTCCTGAGCTCCTCCTCGATCTCGTGCGCGTCTGGAAGACGGAGGCGGTCGACAGCGTCTTTACCTACAAGGAAGATCGCCGGGCGTCGGAAGGTTTCCTCAAGGCCGGGCTGTCGCGCGGCTTCTACTGGATCATGAACCGGGGCGCGCGTTTTTCCATTACCGAGAATGCGGGCGACTTCCGGCTGATCAGCCGGCGCTATGCCAATGCCCTGCGCCTGCTGCCGGAAAGCCAGCGCTTCATGAAGGGGCTTTACGGCTGGGTGGGATTTGCCCAGCGCGGCCTGCCGCTCACTCCGCCGCCCCGCGAGCGCGGCGTCTCCAGCTTCAACGGCGCACGGCTGCTCGCCATGTCCTTCGACGCGATGACCAGCTTCACCACGGCCCCCCTGCGCCTGATGGCGCTGGCCGGCCTCTTCATCGCCTGCGTCAGCGCGCTCTATGGCGTCTATATCATCGTGGAACGGCTCTTCTTCACCTCGAACGGCATTGGCCTTGCCTCCGTTCTGGCGCTGATCGCGTTCTTCGGCGGCATCCAGATGATCTTTCTCGGCCTGCTCGGCGAATATATCGGCAAGACCGTGCTCGAGGCAAAGCGTCGCCCGCCATATATACTGGCCGAGAGGCGCGTGGTATCGCCAGCAGCAGACACCGTGGCGTCCGCCCAAAACGAGGCCTCTTCCTGAATGTTCAAGACCCTCTCCTCCAGGCCGACGCCGTTCGTCCTGATCCACTGCCTCGTATGGTGGGCGATGGTCCTCATCGCCAAGCCGAGCCTCGACCGATACGGCGACATGGTCGAGGTCTACGCCTGGTCGCAACACTGGCTGGCCGGTTCGAGCAAGCATCCGCAGTTCCTGCCGTGGATGGCCAAGATCTGGTTCCTGGCGGCCCCCAAGAGCGTGGCCTCGTTCTACCTGCTTTCGGCCGTCAATCTCGCCATCGCCATGCTCGGCATCCTGGCGCTCGGCCGCGCGCTCAGGCTGAGCGACATGCAGGTGCTCGTCGCGCTGGCCCTCGGCGCGCTGGCTTTCCCCTATCTGACCCTGGCCGACAAGCTCAACATGAACGCGATCTGCCTTTCCACCTGGCCGTGGACGGCCTGGGCTTTCGTGAAGGCGACATCGGAGAAGGACGGAAGGCGGCTGCTTCATGCGGCGCTCTTCGGCCTGTTCGCCGGGCTTTCCATGCTCAGCAAATACTATTCGATCGTGCTGATATTGCCGCTCTTCGCCTTCACGCTCCTGCCGAGCCAGCGCTGGCTCTGGCGGACGGTAGCGCCCTGGGCCGCGATCGTGGTGTTCCTCGCCGTGACCACGCCGCATCTTCTCTGGCTGCTCGGCCATCGGGACGCCCTTGCCTATGCGAGCGAGCAAGGTGCGGGCGACGGGCTCGGCAATGCCGTCTACTATATCGCGAAATTCGTGATCGCACCGCTCTTCTACTGGCCGATCCCGCTGGTGCTGGCCGGGCTTCTTCTTGTCCGCGGCTCTTTCGCATCCCGCTGCGCACAGCTGTCGCGATGGCCCAAGGATCGTCCCGTCCTCGGCGTACTGACGCTCGGTCCCTGGCTGGTGACGCTCTTCTTCGCCGTCGTGGGGCTTGCCGAACTATCCACGCCCTGGGCGATCCCGATCGGCTTTGCCTTCATGCTCTACATCGCCGCCAATGCCGAACCCGCCCGCCTCGAGGAGAACGGCCCGAAGTTCATCGCCGCGTTCCGCTTCATCTGGCCCCTCATGCTCGTCGGCGGCCTCGTTGCGGGCGCCATTGACGGCTACAAGGCCAATGCGAACTACTACAAGCCGGACCAGGAGCAGGCGCTTGCCGCCGTCGAGCACTGGCAGGCCCGCCATGACATGCCCCTTGCCTGGGCGGCCAGCGGCAACCGCGCCGCGACGATCTCCTTCTTCTCGCCCGCGCCGATCGAGGCCCTGCCGGCGCTGCCGGATGCCCTGCCGTCCTATTATCCACCGCGTGAGAACTGGAAGGCCGAGGCCGGCATGATCGCCTGCCCCTTGCATGCCCCCGGCGAAGGCGACGCGGAATGCGTGCAGGCGGCACAGGCCTGGGCGACGGCCAACGGTCTGCAATCGGAAGACGCCACCTTTACGATCAGGCGCTCCGGCTTGCGCTTCCCCCGCGATGTGCCGTTTGAAACGACGATCGTCTATGTCTGGCCCAAGTGACGGAAAGGGCGGGCGCGAATGCTGATCGCGGACGATTTCGGCCTTGGCCGCGGACATGACAAGGTCATCCTCGATCTCCTCGAAAAGCGGCGGATCGACGGAACCTCGGTCATGATCGACGGCGACATCGATCCGCTGGACATGCAGCGCCTGTGTCATGCGCGCGAAAAAGGGGCGGCCGTTGGCCTTCACCTCAATCTCACGCATGGCTTTTCCGGAGGAAACTTCCATCGGCCGCTCGGTGAACTGCTCAGGCTCTGCCTGACAGGCCGTCTTCCGCAACAGGCGGAAAGCGAGTTCCGCAGGCAGGCGGAGGCGTTTTACGGTGCCTTCGGCTTTCTTCCCGACTATTATGACGGGCACCAGCACTGCCACTGCTTTCCCGGCTTGAGCCGGCTCGCGGCAGCCCTGCCGCGGGAAACCGGCACCTGGATGCGCGTCCCCCTTCCCGGAACATTCGGCGGCATCGCGCTCAACCTGCGCTCAGCAGGGCCAAAGGTAGCGCTGATCATGGCGCTGGCATTTCTCGCCCGCCGGACCTTTCGCAAGGCGGGTTGGCCGGCGAATACGGACTTTTCCGGCTTCCTGGCACTGGACAGGCCGCAAGCCGTCGCACGCTGGCTGCCCCGGCTCCTGAAGGCGCGGGCGGACGATACCTTGCTGATGGTCCATCCGGGCCGGGCCGATGACCGGAGCCAATGCCCCGGTCATGCGCCGCAAAGTCGCGCCGTGGAGGCGGAAATCCTCTTCCGCCAGTCCTGAGGTATGTTCCTCAGCCCGCCAGCACCTTCCACGCATGTTCCAGCCCCTTGCGGGTGATGTCGACCATCTCATCGACCTCGGCATGGGTGATGACGAGCGGCGGGGAGAAGAGCATGCGGTCGCCGGTGGCGCGCAGGACCAGGCCGTTTTCCAGGCAATGGTTGCGGACGGTGACACCGGCCTTTTCCTTGTCCTCGAAGCGTTTGCGGGTCGCCTTGTCCTCGGCGAGCTGGACGGCGGCCATCAGGCCGACTTGCTGGACCTCGCCGACGATCGGCAGATCCTCCAGCGACTTGAGGCCGGCGGCAAGATACGGGCCAATGTCGTCATGGACGCGCTCGACGAGCTTCTCATCCTCGATAATGCGGAGATTCTCCAGCGCCGCGGCGGCGCAGACCGGGTGGCCGGAATAGGTGAAGCCGTGGTTGAAGTCGCCGACCTCCTCGACCAGCACCTTGCCGACGCGGTCGGAGACCATGACTCCGCCGATCGGCAGGTAACCGGAGGACAGGCCCTTGGCGATGGGCGCGAGGTCCGGCTCAACGCCGAAATGCTGGTGGCCGAACCAGTGGCCGGTGCGGCCGAAGCCGCAGATCACCTCGTCGCAGACGAGCAGGATGTTGCGCGCCTTGCAGATCCGGGCGATCTCCGGCCAGTAGGTGGCCGGCGGCACGATGACGCCGCCCGCGCCCTGGACCGGCTCGGCGACGAAGGCGGCGACATTGTCCTCGCCAAGTTCGTCGATCTTCTCTTCCAGCTGGCGGGCCATCTTCAGGCCGAATTCGTCGGACGAAAGATCGCCGCCCTCGCCGTACCAGAAGGGCTGGTCGATATGGTGGACGCCGGCGATCGGCAGATCCCCCTGCTCGTGCATCCACTTCATGCCGCCGAGCGAGGCGCCGGCCACGGTGGAGCCGTGATAGCCGTTCTTGCGGGCGATGATCGCCTTCTTGGTCGGCTTGCCCATGGCGCCCCAGTAGACGCGGGCCATGCGGAACCAGGTGTCGTTGGCCTCCGAGCCAGAGCCGGTGAAGAAGACGCGGTTGATGTTCGGGCCGGCATGGGACGTGATCTTCTGCGCGAGCAGCACGGCCGGCGGCGTCGTGGTGCCGAAGAAGGTGTTGTAATAGGGCAGCTCGTTCATCTGGCGCAGAACCGCGTCGGCGATCTCCTTGCGGCCATAGCCGATATTGACGCACCACAGACCGGCGAAGCCGTCGAGATAGCGCTTGCCGTGATTGTCGAAGATATAGGAGCCCTCGCCCCGCTCAATGATACGCGTGCCCGTCGCGTTCAGCTTCTTCATGTCCGAGAAGGGATGAAGATGATGAGCGGCATCGAGGGCACCGAGGTTGGAAGCGGCTGCTGCACTGCTGTTCGACATTTGACTACATCCTTGGGGGTAGGCCCCGCCTTATTGAACGGCGAGACAGAATGGGCTACGAAAATGCCCATACAACAGGCATTTGGCAAGAGATCGAGCGCGTGCAAAATTTCTTGTCCATGCTTCCCGCCAAACCGAAGCAGGCACCATGACAAACGACAAGACGGCAGCCGGTTCGCCGCCCGCCAATGCCCTTACCAATGCCCCGCCCCGTATCGAAATCCTCCTCGTCGGCATGAACGGCGACCTGCGCGGCAAGCAGGTTCCGCTGGAGGGCGAGAAGAAGATCTGGGACGGCTCCGTGCGCCTGCCCTCCTCCACCCAGTCGCTCGACATCTGGGGCGACGACAATGACGACATCACCGGCCTTTCCCTTTCCGTCGGCGATCCGGACGGCGTGTGCATTCCCGACCGCCGCTCGCTGGCGGCGATGCCCTGGGCGCCGGAAGGCTCGCGCCAGGTGCTCGCCACCATGCACGAATTCGACGGCAGCGCCTCCTTCATGGATCCGCGCGCCATTCTCGGGCGCATGCTGAAGCGGTTCGAAGACAAGGGTTTGACACCGGTCGTGGCGACCGAGCTCGAATTCTACGTGGTCGAGGACGACTGGCGCGAGACCGGCAAGCCGCGCCCGCCGGCCGCGCTGATGTATCGCGGCGAGCCGAACGGCTTCCAGCTCTACGACATGCGCGCGACGGATGCGCTGGACGGCTATCTCCAGACCGTGCGGAGCTGGGCGAAGGCGATGGACCTGCCCGCGGATGCGACGACCGCCGAATTCGGCCCCGGCCAGTTCGAGATCAACCTCTTGCACCGGCCGGACGCCATGGCGGCCGCCGACGACTGCATCTATCTCAAACGCATCGCCGAACTGGCCGCGCCCCGCTTCGGCCTGAAATCCACCTGCATGGCCAAGCCCTATGCCGAGCATGCGGGCTCGGGCCTGCATGTCCATTGCAGCATCATTGACAGGGACGGCCGCAACATCCTCGACGCAAAGGGCGGCGAGCCGACGAAGCTGAAGTCGATCACCGCCGGCATGCTGCAGACCATGCGCGACGCGCAGCTCGTCTTCGCGCCCTTCGCCAATTCCTACCGCCGCTTCCAGCCGGGCTCCTTCGCGCCGGTCGACCTCACCTGGGGCTTCGGCCATCGCGGCACCGCCATCCGCATCCCGGACAAGGACGGCCCGGCGGCACGCGTGGAGCATCGCGTGGCGGGCGCGGACGTCAATCCCTACCTGCTTCTGACGGCAATCCTCGGCGGCATCCTGCTCGGCCTCGAAAACGACCTCGATCCGGGCCCGGTGACGGAGCCGGGCAAGGACGTGGCCGACGCCAGGCGCCTGACGCACGACTTCCTGACGGCGGTCGAAGAATTCTCCGCCTCGCCCTTCATTGCCGATGCCTTCGGCGCGGCCTATCAGAAGCTCTACGGCGATACCAAGCGCAAGGAGGCGATCACCTTCCTGCGCACGGTGTCGGACTTCGACTACCAGACCTATCTGCCGCGAATTTGACGGTTAGGGGCAGATGCCCCTCATCCGGCCTGCCGGCACCTTCTCCTTGGCTGCGGGGAGAAGGAGATATGCGGTGCCGGTTCCCCAATCAATAACCGTGCGTGTGACACCTCCCCTCTCCCCGCTTGCGGGGAGAGGGCTAGGGTGAGGGCAAACCTCCGCACCGCCTCAGGCGGCCGCCGGCTCGGTGGTCGCCATGTTCTCCGCCTGCACCTTCGGCACCATGACCTTCAGCTCGCCGGGATGGAGGCGGATGGAGACGTCGCGGTCCATCGGCAGGAGCTCGCCGTCGATCACGCAGTTGATCGTCCGCTCGACATTGGGGAAGTGCAGTTCCACCTCGGTGCCGGTCATTTCCGTGACGTCGGCGTTCTCGCGCAGTTTGCCGCGCAGGATGTCGAAGGCGAGCTTCGCCACGCCGACGGGCTTCAGGGGATTGGTGGTGTAGAAGCCGAGATGGCCACCCGTCAGGTCGTCGGCATAGAGCAGGCCGTTTTCCCCGAAGCGATTGTTGGAGACGTTGATCGCCGAGACCTTGCGGTGCTCCTCGACGCCGTCGACATTGAACTCCACCTCGAATTCCGGCGGGTTGAAGATGACGCCGAGGGCCGCTCGGGTGTTGGCAGCCATCTTGCCGAGCCGGGAGCGGTAGGTCATCCCGTTGCGCAGCCGCACCATGCGCGCGTGCAGACCGGCCGAGAACTGGTGCACGAAGGCCCGGTCGTCGGCCGTGCCGATATCGGCGGCGGCGATGTCGCCATCGGCCAGCGCCTCGATCGCCTGCCAGATGTCGAGCGGGATCTTCAGCGAGCGGGCGAAGAGGTTCATCGTGCCGGCCGGAACGATGCCGAGCGGCATTCCGCTCTGCCAGGCAAGGCCGGCCGCCGCCGACACCGTGCCGTCGCCGCCGCCCGCCAGCATCGCGTCGAGGTCGGTGCGCTCGGCGCAGCGGTGCAGCGCCATCTCGATATCGGCCCCTTCGACGATATCACAGTCGAGGTGGTGCCCCGCCGCCGCGAAGACCCTTTCCGCATGACGCGCATAGGCTTCCATGTCGGTGGTGCGGAACGTCCCCCCGTCCCTGTTGAAAATCGCCTGTACTCTCATTCGCATGCTCCGCTTATGGCCGAGAACGCCTGTGTCCTCCATTAGATAGAGGAGAAAGCGGCGATTCACAGGCGAAGCCGAAAGGCAGTGCAACAATTCGTGAAAAGCGGCGGCGCGGCCAAATGCATTTCGGTCAAAATTGGCAGTAGGCACGGGGCGGCGCTTTGATATAGTGCAATCCGGCCGCCTGGCGTCGGGAGTACGCCGGCCGGCTGATTCTTGCCCTTTCCCATCCTGGCCATCCGGCCGGACCAGATCGCATTCGCAGCCAGGAGGAGTGGCCGCCCTTGTGAGGGTTCGTCGCCGTTTTGCCGTATGGGCCATACCTGCGGAGCTTCCCCGTGTCCGAACATCCCCTGCCGAACGCCGCCCTCTCCTCCGGGCAGCCACCGCTTGCGGCGCTCACCGTCACCCTCATCATCCTGGCGCTCGCCGTCGGCAGCTTCGGCATCGGCACCGGCGAATTCGCCATCATGGGCCTCCTGCCGGATGTCGCCGGCACCTTCGGCGTGACGACTGCGCAGGCCGGCTATGTGATCAGCGCCTATGCGCTCGGCGTGGTGGTCGGCGCGCCGGTCATCGCCGTCATCGGCGCGCGTTATCGCCGCCGCGACCTGCTGCTGGTGCTGATGGGCGTCTTCGCCGCCGGCAACCTTGCCAGCGCCGCCGCGCCGACCTTCGAGAGCTTCATGCTGTTCCGCTTCCTCTCCGGCCTGCCGCATGGGGCCTATTTCGGCGTCGCCGCGCTCGTCGCCGCCTCCATGGTGCCGGTCAACAAGCGCACGCAGGCGGTTGGCAAGGTCATGCTCGGGCTCACGGTCGCCACCCTGGTCGGCACGCCGCTCGCCGCCTTCTTCGGCCAGGTGTTCGACTGGCAGTTCATGTTCATCGCCGTCGGCATCACGGGGCTTCTGACGGTCGCGCTGATCGCTGTCTTCCTGCCGCGCGACAAGGCACCGAAGGGCATCAACGCGCTGACGGAACTCGGCGCCCTCAGGCGCAAGCAGGTCTGGCTGACGCTCGGCATCGCGGCGACCGGCTTCTGCGGCATGTTCGCCGTCTTCACCTATATCTCGCCTATCGTCACGGACGTCGCCGGGCTCAATGTCGGCATGGTGCCGGTCTTCATGGCGATCTTCGGCGGCGGCATGATCGTCGGCAACATCTTCGGCGCCAGGCTTGCCGACATGTCGCTGATGCGCACGATCGGCTGGTCGCTGGTGCTCTATTTCTTCGTGCTCGTCAGCCTGTCGCTGACGGCGCACAATCCGGTGCTGCTCGGCCTCTGCTGCTTCCTGATCGGCTGCAGCTTCGTCGTCGGCCCCGCCCTCCAGACGCGCCTGATGGACGTCGCCGGCAATGCCCAGACGCTCGCCGCCGCGCTCAACCACTCGGCCTTCAACGTCGCCAATGCGCTCGGCGCGTTCTTCGGTGGCCTGTCGATCAGCGCCGGCTACGGCTACGCCTCGATGGGCTTCGTCGGCGCCGCGACCGCCGTCGTCGGCTTCGGCGTCTTCCTGCTCTCGCTGACACTGGAAAAGATGGATCGCGCCGCAGCGCCGGTCTGCCCGGCGGAGTAATCGCCGAACGCGGAAACGAAAAGGGCGCCCGCGGCTCTCGCCGGGGCGCCCTTTTCGTTGCTTCCCGCCCAGATCAGCCGTGGACGATCTCGCGGTGCTTCTGCAGCCTTGCGCCGAAGGCCTGGCTGACGCGGTCGAAGATGATCGCGATGCCGACGATGGCGAGGCCATTGAAGATGCCGAGCGTGAAATACTGGTTGGAGATCGCCTTCAGAACCGGCTGGCCGAGGCCTTGCACGCCGATCATCGAGGCGATGACCACCATGGCGAGCGCCATCATGATCGTCTGGTTGATACCGGCCATGATGGTGGGCAGCGCCAGCGGCATCTGCACGTTCTTCAGCTTCTGCCAGCTCGACGAGCCGAAGGCGTCGGCCGCTTCCAGCACGTCCTTGTCGACGAGGCGGATGCCGAGATTGGTGAGACGGATCATCGGCGGAATGGCGTAGATGACGACCGCGATGAGGCCCGGAACCTTGCCGATGCCGAGCAGCATGACGACCGGGATCAGGTAGACGAAGCTCGGCATGGTCTGCATGACGTCGAGGATCGGGTTGATGGCGTTCTGCACCCGGTCCGACCGCGACATGAGGATGCCGATCGGTATGCCGATGACGATGGAGAGAACGGTGCAGACGAAGATCATCGAGACCGTCTTCATCGTGTCGTCCCACATGTCGAAATAGCCGATCACGAGGAGCGTGGCGATGCTGCCGGCGACGATCTTCCAGTTGCGGCTGGCAAACCAGGCGACCAGCGCGATGAGCAGGAGGATGATCGGCCAGGGCGTCTTCGTCATGAAGCGCTCGGACCAGATGAGAAAGTGCTGCAGCGGCTCGAAGAGGCCTTCGATGCTGTCGCCATAGGCGCGGGTGAAGGCGCGGAAACCCTCGTCGATCGCCTTCTTGAGGTCGCGCAGCGAGTTCGCGTCCATCGTCGGAAATTTCGTAAACCAGTCCATGTCGATCCCCTTCCGGTTCCGTCCGGTCTTGTGCCGGCTTGCGAACCAAACCCTGAAGCATGCCGCGGGAAATTGCATGGCGATTTGCGCCAACGACATGCGCTAAAACGAAGAAAAAGGGCGGCGTGCCCTGCGACACGCCGCCCCGATTGTTCAGCCGCTCAGAGCGCGGCCTTGATCTTTTCGGCCGCTTCCGGCGAGACCCAGTCCTTCCAGAGCGCCTCGTTTTCTTCGAGGAAGTGCTTGGCGCCGTCGTCGCCGCTCGCCTGGTTGTCGGTCATCCAGGCCATCAGCTTGTTGACCGTGTCGTTCGTCCAGGCGCGCTTGTTGAGATAGGCCATGACGTCCGCGCCGGCGCGTTCGGAGAACGGCTTGGTCACGAGCGTCTGGACGGTGTCCTTCGGCCAGTCGTTCTTCTTCGGATCCGGGCAATCGGCAACCGTGTTGCAGCGCTTCCATTCGGCCGCGTCATAGGGAACGCCATGCTCGAGCTTGACCATGTCATACTTGCCGAGCAGCGCGGTCGGAGCCCAGTAGTAGCCGACCCAGCCTTCCTTGCGCTCGTAGGCCTTGGCGATGGAGCCGTCGAGGCCGGCGGCGGAGCCTGTATCGATCAGCGTGAAGTTCGCGGCTTCCCCGCCATAGGCCTTGTAGAGCTGGCCGGTCACGACCGTGCCGCCCCAGCCCTGCGGGCCGTTATGAACGGCGCCCTTGCTCTTGTCTTCCGGGTCCGGGAACAGTTCCGGGTGCTTCAGCACATCGTCGATCGTCTTGATGTCCGGATGGGCATCGGCGACGTATTTCGGGATCCACCAGCCCTGAACGGCGCCATCGGAGAGCGCGACGGCCGCGCCGACCAGCTTGCCCTCGTCGATGCCGCGCTTGACGACGTCCGGCAGGAGGTCCACCCAGCCTTCCGGCGCGAGATCCGGGTCGCCCTTCTCGATCATCGAGGTGATGGTCGGGACCGTGTCGCCGACGATGACTTCGGCATTGCAGCCATAGCCTTCGTTCAGGATGAACTTGTCGAGTGCGGCGAGAACCTCGGCGCTCTGCCAGTTCATGCTGGCGATGGTCACGTCGCCGCATTCGGCGCGTGCAGCGCCTGTCATGGCCATGAGGCCGGCGACAAGGCAGGTGGAAGCAAGAAGATGTTTCATATCCGTTCCCTCATTTGCGGCGGTGTCGTTGTGTCTGTCCGAGCCCCGCCGCACCGCCGCCGCCAGGCCCGTAATCCTCCGCGGATCGTTGCCGAAAGGACCGGAAGCCTTTCTGGATCCGCGATACCGCATCCTCGACTTTTGCAGCTACAAAGTCGAATGCCGGTACGAATGCGTCTGGAATTGACCCCGATGCGTCATGACGACATCAAATTCGCAGAACCGCCCCCGCATTGTCCGCATGCGGGGCTCCGGCGGCAATGGTATGATACAATTCAGCTTTTTCAACCCGCAAACGAAAGGCCGGCGCGAAGCCGGCCTTGATCGGATGCGACATGGTCGCGAAAGCGCCTCAGATCAGGCTTCGCGACGGCCCTGGATGACGAAGACGCGCCCGCTCACCTGAACGCGCTCGTAGAGATCGATCACGTCATGGTTGAGCATGCGCACGCAGCCGCTCGACATGGCCTGGCCGATGGACCACGGCTGGTTGGTGCCGTGGATGCGGAACATGGTGTCGCGGCCGTTCTGGTAGAGATAGATGGCGCGGGCGCCGAGCGGGTTGTTGAGGCCGCCGGGCACGCCGGCGGCATATTTCAGGTTCTTCTTCGGGTCGCGGCGGATCATGTTGGGCGTCGGCGTCCAGCTCGGCCATTCGGCCTTGCGGCCGATATAGGCATTGCCCGCCAGCGAATAGCCCTGCCGGCCGACGCCGATGCCGTAGCGCATCGCCCGGCCGTTGCCGAGAACGTAGTAGAGACGGCGCGCCGGCGTATCGACGACGATGGTGCCGGCCGCATGCGGCGTGTCGTAGGCGACCTGCTGGCGGCGCAGCTCGGGCTTGATCTTGTCGAGCGGCATCGCCCGGAGCGGATGCTTCTCGTCCAGCCGGTCGCCGTAATTGGCGCGGTCGCTGGTGCCGTTGGTCGCGCAGCCTGCCAGCAATGCAGACGCGCCGATGAGGAATCCGCGGCGTGAGATCGACATGAGGCCCCCTAACCATTTGCCATTCCTCAAAGATTTATGGAGGTATGGTTAATGGCCGGTTAACGGACGAAAGACCGCAGCGCCCGCCTTCATCTCCATCTTGACATTCGCAAGAAACGGGCAGATCACAGGCGAACGCACGGGATTTTCATTCCTCCCGCGCGGATTTCAACGGAGCCATCATCACGATGCCAAGCGACAGTAGCAGTCGATCGAGGACGCCCGAGCGGCATATCGTGCACTGACGTTTCCGTCAGCTCGCCCGGTCGGCCGCAAGGGCCGATCGACGGAAAGGCGAGCAACATGAACATCCAGCGTTTCCCCGCAACCGCCGGCCGCGCCGCACGCGACCTTCTGAATACCGGCCGCAAGGCCCCCACCATCGCCGACCGCATCGAGCAGCTCAACCGGCTGGACGTGCGCGAAGCCGCACGCCAGCTCGCCACCCTGCCCGAGGGGAAGGCTCTCGCCGTCATCTCCCGGCCCGAGCTGCATCGGGCGGCCGACATCGTCGCGGCCCTGCCGACGGACCATGCCGCGCGGCTCCTCAAGGACACGGCCTACGACCGGGTCGCCGACCTCTTCCAGGCCATGGAGGACGGCGCACGGCGCTCCGCCATCTTCGCCCGGCTCGATCCGGCGACCGCACAGGCCGTCTCCCATCTCATGGCCTATCCGCAGCGCACCGCCGGCGCCATGATGACCCCGGAATTCGTCAGCGTGCTCGAGGACGTCACTGTCGCCGAGGCGCTGGACCATGTGCGCGCCGTGGAAAAGTCGAGCGAGACCATCTACGCCATCTACGTGCTGGAGCCGGAAAGCCGCGCGCTCAGCGGCGTCGTCACGCTGCGCCGCCTGATCATGGGCGATCCCACGGCCAGCATCATGAGCGTCGCCCGGCAGGCCGGCGTCGTCAGCGTCACCCCGCTGACGCCGCAGGAGGAGGTCGCCCGGCAGATCCGCAGCCACAACCTGCTGGCCATCCCCGTGCTCGACGACAAGCGCAACGTCCTCGGCATCGTCACCGTGGACGACGTGATCGACACGATGATCGCCGACACGACGGAGGACGCGCACAAGTTCGGCGGCATGGAAGCGCTCGGCAAGCCCTATATGCAGATCGGTCTCGGCGGGATGATCCGCAAGCGCGCCGGCTGGCTCGCCGCGCTGTTCCTCGGCGAGATGCTGACGGCAAGCGCCATGCAGCATTTCGAGGGGGAGCTGGAAAAGGCCATCGTGCTGACGCTGTTCGTGCCGCTGATCATGAGCTCGGGCGGCAATTCGGGCTCGCAGGCGACCTCGCTGATCATCCGCGCGCTGGCGCTCGGCGAACTGAAGCTCTCCGACTGGTGGAAGGTCGCGCTGCGCGAGCTCCCGACAGGCATCGCGCTCGGCTCCATGCTCGGCCTCGTCGGCTTTGCCCGCATCACGCTCTGGCAGCAGATCGGCCTCTACGACTACGGACCGCACTGGGTCCTCATCGGGCTGACGGTCTTCGCCGCGCTGATCGGCATCGTCACCTTCGGCTCGATGACGGGCTCCATGCTGCCCTTCCTGCTGCAGCGGCTGCGCTTCGACCCCGCCAGCGCCTCCGCCCCCTTCGTCGCCACGCTGGTCGATGTCAGCGGGCTGGTGATCTACTTCAGCGTCGCGCTGGTGATCCTCAGCGGGACACTGCTCTAGAAGAACAAAGGCCGGTGGATCGCTCCACCGGCCTTTCTGTCTGTTGTCGCTCCGGCATCACATGTTCGGATAGACCGGCCCTTCGCCGGCTCTTTCCGTTTCCGGGGGGTCCGTGCGGCCCAGCCTCTCCCAACATTACATGTTGGGGTAGACCGGCCCTTCGCCGCCCTGGGGCGGCACCCAGTTGATGTTCTGGTTGGGGTCCTTGATGTCGCAGGTCTTGCAGTGCACGCAGTTCTGCGCGTTGATCACGAAGACGTCCTTGCCGTCCTTCTCCACCCATTCGTAGACGCCCGCAGGACAGTAGCGCGTCGACGGACCCGCATAGACGTCGAGTTCCGAGGTCTTCTGCAGCTCCGGGTTCTTGAGCTGAAGATGGATCGGCTGGTCTTCCTCGTGGTTGGTGTTCGACAGGAACACCGAGGAGAGGCGATCGAAGGTCAGAACGCCATCGGGCTTGGGATAGTCGATCTTCTGGTGCTTCGCCGCCGGTTCCAGCGAGGCGGCGTCGGTCTTGCCGTGCTTCAGCGTGCCGAAGAAGGAGAAGCCGAGCAGCGTGTTCGTCCACATGTCGAGACCACCAAGCGCCACGCCGACCGCCGTGCCGAACTTCGACCAGAGCGGCTTGACGTTGCGCACCTTCCTGAGGTCCGAGCCGATGGCGCTATCGCGCCAGCCCTGCTCGATCTCGATCGGCTCGTCATTGGCGCGGCCGTTGGCGATGGCATCCGCCAGCTTCTCCGCGGCAAGCATACCGGACAGCACCGCATTATGGCTGCCCTTGATGCGCGGCACGTTGACGAAGCCGGCCGAGCAGCCGATCAGCGCGCCACCGGGGAACGACAGCTTCGGCACCGACTGGTAGCCGCCCTCGGTGATGGCGCGGGCACCATAGGAGAGGCGCTTGCCGCCCTCGAAGGTTCCACGGATCGCCGGATGGGTCTTGAAGCGCTGGAACTCCTCGAAGGGGAAGAGATACGGGTTCTTGTAGTTGAGGTGCACCACGAAGCCGACGGCGACCATGTTGTCTTCGAGGTGGTACAGGAACGAGCCGCCGCCAGTCTTCATGCCGAGCGGCCAGCCGAAGGAGTGCTGCACGAGGCCGGGCCTGTGGTTCTCCGGCTTGACCTGCCAGAGCTCCTTGAGGCCGATGCCGAATTTTTGCGGCTCGCGATCCTTCTGGAGATCGAACTTCGCGATGAGCTGCTTGGCGAGCGAGCCGCGCACGCCTTCGGAGATCAGCGTGTATTTGCCGAGAAGGGCCATGCCGCGGGTATAGTTCGGGCCGGGCTCGCCATTGCGCTCGATGCCCATGTCACCGGTGGCGACGCCGATCACCGCGCCTTCGTCATTATAGAGCACTTCGGTCGCGGCGAAGCCCGGATAGATCTCGACGCCAAGCTCTTCCGCCTTGGTCGCCAGCCAGCGACAGACATTGCCGAGCGAGACGATGTAGTTGCCGTGATTGTTCATCAGCGGCGGCATGAAGGCGTTCGGCAGGCGCACCGAGCCGGCCGGGCCGAGGAAGAGGAAGTGGTCGTCCGTCACTTCGGTCTTGAAGGGATGGCTTTCATCCTCGCGCCAGCCGGGCAGCAGGCGGTCGATGCCGATGGGATCGACGACCGCGCCCGACAGGATATGCGCGCCGACTTCCGAGCCCTTTTCCAGCACGACGACCGTCAGATCGGGGTTCACCTGCTTCAACCGGATCGCAGCCGAAAGGCCGGCAGGTCCCGCACCGACGATCACCACGTCGAATTCCATCGATTCGCGTTCGGGGAGTTCCATTTCTTCGCTCATTCATCTCTCCACCCGCGCCCCCTCAAAAGCCGCGGAAAGTCCCTCGTATCGGCCTGTCATGACAAATACGGCAAATCTTGTCGAGCCGTTCTGCGACAGACTTTCCCCGCATTTGCGCATGACCTCATGTCACGGGCCGAACTATCGTTGACTTTAACGTAAACGTCAATCGATTCCCGGCCCAGCCGATGGCTACTCGCTTGATTCCGCTTGGCCCCGGGACTACGCATTCGGCCAGCCCGAATGCCTGCCCGAGAGGAAGCGCCATGTCCGAGATTATCCGATCCCTCCAGCGCGACTTGAACGAATTCGGCGGCGACCTCCACCTTATCGGAGCCGACACGCTCGGCGGCCGGCATCCCGGCGAGCATCCGGACAATTTCGGCGCCGGCGCCATGGCGATGCCGGCGACGCCGCAGGCGGCGGCAGCGGTCGTGCGCTGGTGCGCACAGAACGGTGTGCCCATCGTGCCGCAAGGCGGGCGCACCGGGCTTGTCGGTGGCGGCATCAGCCGGCCGGGCGAACTCATCCTCTCGACGGCGCGGCTCGACCGTATCGAGGAGATCGATCCCCTCGCGCGTACGGTGACGGTCGGCGCGGGTGTGACGTTGCAGGCGCTGCAGGAGGCGACCGCTGCATTCAGCCTCACCCCCGGCATCGACCTTGCCGCGCGCGGCAGCGCCACCATCGGCGGCATGATCGCCACCAATGCCGGCGGCATCCTCGCCTTCCGCAACGGCGTGATGCGCCATCAGGTGCTCGGCCTCGAGGCCGTGATGCCGGACGGCAGCCTCTTCAGCGACCTGACACGCGTGCTCAAGGTCAGTGCCGGGCCGGACATCAAGCAGTTGCTCATCGGCTCGGAAGGAGCCTACGGCTTCGTCACCCGCGCGGTGCTGAAGCTGGAAAGCTTCAACCCGATGCGCGCCACCGCCCTCGTCGGCGTCAGGGACGCGGCCTCCGCGCTTGCTCTCATCGGCCATTTCCGTTCCCTGCCCGCCTTGCAGCTCGAAGGGGCCGAACTGATGTGGCAGCGCTATTTCCTCGACAGCGCCGGCGAGCGCGGCTTCGACCTCGACTGGCTGGAGGACGACACGGCCGCGGTCCTCTTGATGGAGGTTTCCGCCGCCGGCGAAGAGGAGGCCCGCACCGCGCTGGAAGAGGGCCTTGCCGGCCTCTGGGAGCAGCATGGGCTGACGAGCGGCATCGTCGCCGTCTCGCTCGACCAGGCGCGGCGCTTCTGGGCGCTGCGGGAGGAAAGCGATTTCATCTATCGCCTGCATCCCGCCGCCCCCTCCTATGACGTATCGCTGCCGCCCGGGGCGCTGGACGCCTATGTCGCGGACCTCGGCGCCCGGCTGAAGGCGGTCGACCCTGGTTTCGACGCCTATGTCTACGGCCATGTCGCCGACGGCAACCTGCATCTTTCCGTCATCGGCGAGGGCGCGGCGGCCCCGGCCGTGAAGGACGCCATCGAGGATGCCGTCTATACCGGCGTCACGGAAGCCGGCGGCAGTTTTTCCGCCGAGCATGGGGTGGGCACGGAGAAGCGCCGCGCCTATCTCACCTATGGCAATCCGGCCCGCCGCGCCCTGGCGCAGGCGATCAAGGCCGCGCTCGACCCGAAGAACCTGTTCAATCCCGGCAAGGTGCCCTACCGCGCCGATTGAACCTGAAAGGAAGGACCTCACCATGGATCTCGCCATCGCGGGCAAACGCGCCCTCGTCCTCGCCTCCTCCCGCGGCCTCGGCAAGGGTATTGCCGTCGCGCTCGCCCGCGAGGGCGCGCATGTGCTCCTGTGCGGCCGCAGCGCCGAGGTGCTGGAGGCCAATTGCAAAGCTATCAACGCGGAAGGCCCCGGCCGGGCGGACTGGGTCCAGGCCGATCTGGGCGACGAGAACTTCGTCGAGACGCTGGTCAAGGCGGTGTCGGAAAAGCTCGGCGGCGTCGATATTCTCGTCAACAATTCCGGCGGCCCGACGCCGGGCTCGACCGAGGACATGAGCGAGGAGAAGCTCGCCGCCTATTTCAATTCCATGGTGCTGCGCATCATCACGCTCACCAACCGCCTGCTGCCGGGCATGAAGGAGCGCGGCTGGGGCCGCATCCTCACCGTCGCCTCCTCCGGCGTGATCGAGCCGATCCCCGGCCTTGCGCTTTCCAACACGCTGCGGCCGGCGCTGGCCGGCTGGTCGAAGACGCTGGCGAGCGAGGTTGCGCAATACGGCATCACCAGCAACATGCTGCTGCCGGGAAGCATCATGACCGACCGGTTGAAGAGCCTCGACGCTGCGGCGGCCGAGCGTAGCGGCAGGAGCGTCGAGGACGTGCGCGCGGCCTCGGAAAAGGCGATCCCCGCCCGCCGCTACGGCACCGTCGAGGAATTTGCCGCGACCGCCGCCTTCCTCTGCAGCACGCCGGCAAGCTACGTGACCGGCAGCCTCGTCCGCTGCGATGGCGGAGCGGCGCATTCGGTCTGAGGGCCGCTTCCGCCCTTGCCATCCGCTGCGGCCTGTGCGATCTGGCGCGCTCTCAAATTCCGGGGCGCGCCTGACGCGCCCCTTCGCGCGCGGAGCCCTTCGCTCCGGTTCAACCCATTTCAGCGGACAAAGGGGCACGGCGATGGCACGGGCACTCGGGCTCGATTTCGGCACGACCAACACGGTTCTGGCGCTTGCGACGGGCGGCAGCGACACGCAGTCGATGCGCTTCGAAAGCAGCGTCGGCGTCACCGACACGATGCGCACGGCGCTTTCCTTCATGAAGGATCCGCTCGTCGGCGCGCAGGCGCTGAAGGTCGAGGCCGGGCAGGCGGCGATCCGCCAGTTCATCGACAATCCCGGCGATTGCCGCTTCCTGCAATCGATCAAGACATTTGCGGCAAGCGCCCTCTTCCAGGGCACGCTGATCTTCGCCCGCCGGCACGCTTTCGACGACCTGATGGAAATCTTCCTGCGGCGCCTCAAGGCCTATGCCGGCGACGAATGGCCGACGGATGTCTCGCGGGTGATCGCGGGCCGGCCGGTGCAGTTCGCCGGCGCAAGCCCGGACCCGGACCTCGCGCTGGAGCGCTACAACGCCGCGCTGACACGGCTCGGCTTTCCGGAGATCCACTATGTTTTCGAGCCGGTCGCGGCCGCCTATTATTTCGCGCAGACGCTGAAGAGCGACGCGACCGTGCTGGTCGCCGACTTCGGCGGGGGCACGACGGACTATTCGCTGATCCGCTTCGAGCGGCAGGCGGGCCGGCTGACGGCAAGGCCCATCGGCCATTCGGGCGTCGGCATTGCCGGTGACCATTTCGACGCGCGCATGATCGACCATCTCGTGGCGCCGGAAATCGGCAAGGGCACGCATTTCAGGAGCTTCGACAAGGTGCTGGAGGTGCCGAGCGGCTACTATGCCAATTTCGCGCGCTGGAACCAGCTGTCGATCTTCAAGACGACGCGGGAATTCACCGATCTCAAGTCGCTGGTGCGCTCGGCGCTGGAGCCGGAAAAGCTGGAGCTCTTCATCGACCTCGTCGAGCATGACGAGGGTTATCCGCTCTACCAGGCGATCTCGGCGACCAAGATGGCGCTCTCTTCCTCCGACGAAGCGGAATTCGACTTCGCCCCGCTCGGCGCCGCCGGCCGCAAGGTGGTGAAGCGCGCCGATTTCGAGACATGGATCGCGCCTGACCTCGCCCGCATCGAGGGCGCCCTCGACGAGGTGCTGGAAAAGACCGGTACGGCACCGGCGGAGGTCGACAAGGTGTTCCTCACCGGCGGCACCTCCTTCGTGCCGGCCGTGCGGGACATCTTCACCCGCCGCTTCGATGCCGGAAAGATCGAGACGGGCGGCGAACTCCTCTCCATCGCCCACGGCCTTGCGCTGATCGGCGAAAGCGAGGACGTCGCGCAGTGGGCGGCGTGACGCGGGCGCTTTCCTCCCGCCCATCGCTTCGCTAAGGTGCGCCGCATGAACGCCGCCAGAGACCTCCATCCCGAACAGCTCCGTTCGCTTCTGCATTTCTATGCGGATGCGGGCGTGGAATGGCTGCTGGAGGAAGAGGCGGTCGACCGCATCGCCGAATTCGAGGCGATGCGCGCGGCAAGAAGCGCACAGCCCCGGCAGGAGGCCGCGCCTCCCGTTCAAGCGCCGGCCCGGCAGGCCCCCGCGCGGCAGGAGCAGGCCCGGCCCGCCGCCCCTGCCCCGATGCCGAATGTCTCGATCCCGGACAGCCAGGCCGTGGCGGAGGCGGAATTCGCCGCCGCCAGCGCCCGTTCGCTGGACGAGCTGCGCACGGCGATGGAAGGCTTCAACGGCTGCAACCTCAAGACCAGCGCGCGCTGCCTCGTCTTTGCCGAGGGCAATGCGAAACCCTCCGTCATGGTGATCGGCGCCATGCCGAATGCCGAGGACGATCGCGACGGCCAGCCTTTCTCCGGCCGGCAGGGCGCGATGCTCGACCGCATGCTCGCCGGCATCGGGCTTGCCCGCGCCGACCTGCTCCTGACCAATGTCGTGCCGTGGCGCCCGCCGGGCAACCGGCCGCCGTCGCAGCGCGAAGCCGATATCTGCCGGCCTTTCATCGAGCGGCAGATCGCGCTTGCCGAGCCGAATCACCTGCTGATCCTCGGCAATTTCGCCGCGCGCTTCCTCCTGCGCTCCAACGACACAATCCATCAGTTGCGCGGGGAATGGCGCGACATCGAGGTTGCCGGCCGCACGGTCCCCGCCTTCGCGACGCTCCATCCACAGGATCTCGTGACGGCGCCGATCAGCAAGCGGCTGGCCTGGCAGGACCTCCTTGCCTTCCGCGCAGGGCTCAAGGACTGATATCGGATAGGTCAACCAGTCTTTTCAATGACTTGGCTGCAACCTCCTGCCAACCCTCAAGCGCCTTGCCGCGAATCTGCCTCAAGCATGAACAAAATATTTCAGCAGCCATGCGAATTGCACATATCTGCCGGGCAGAATGTCGCATTGCGAAATCAATGTTGCGGTGCAATATAAACAAACGGGAGGACAGGATTTAAGGAATCGACCCATGACCGCCCGTTTTCGGCCCATTCATTCGAGCTTCGAGACGCTCCGCCATTCCGGTCTTCGCGCCGGCCGCGGCTTCGGCGGCATCGCTGCCCCGGCCAACGAGCAGCTCACGGCCGCCGGCTTTGCCCGTATCAACCGCCCCGCCCAACTCTTCTCCGAGTTCATCACGCGCTGAGCGAATGCGAGGGCGCGTCCGCGCCCTCTCCAGACGACCGCAGGAGCAAGCCATGGCCACGATCCGCAAGCTGATGTCCGATATCGCCGATATCCGCGCCGCCGTGAACGCCGCGCGGGAATATTCGGTGCTCGCCTCCCTGCCGCGCGACGCCGTGCAGCGCCGCGATCCGCTCAAGGCCTTCCTGCCCAACTGAGGCCGCGTTGAAGCGGCCCCGGGCCGCGATATGATCGCCATCGTGAGGAGGTGAGACGCCTTCCTCCGGTGGAGACCGGGCCGAAGCCCGGTTCCCGTTTCTTGGCTGATCGTCAAGGTGAAGCGCCAAGTCATGAACCTGATGACCGGCGCAAGCCGGATTTTCAAACGTCTCACCTCTTTTCTTTTTGCCGGGCATTCGCCCGACGCTTCCTTTCAGCATGCCCCTTCCGGGAAGCTGCGACCTCTCCGTTTCATGACAATCTCTTTACGCCAGCCGTTGTCGCAGTGGACAGCGCGCAGGCGGCGCAATAGAGCGACAGTCGCAAGACGAACGCATCCCGCCTTTTCCGGAGCCCCCATGCTGGCGAGCCTCGTGCCGATCCTCAGCCTGATGCTGTCCACTTTCCTGATGATGGTGGCCTTCGGCCTCCAGAGCTATGTCGTGCCGGTGCGCGCGGTCGCGGAAGGCTGGTCGACGCAGACGATCTCGATGATCGCGACGGGCTACACGATCGGCTTCACGCTCTCCTGCATCGTCACGCCGAAATTCGTGCTGCTTGTCGGCCATGTGCGGGTGTTCGTCGCGCTGATCACGATGCTTGCCATCGCCATCCTGCTCTGTGCGCTCGTCGTGGACTGGCCGGCCTGGATGCTGTTCCGCGCCATATCGGGCTTTGCCATTTCCGGCAGCTATCTCATCATCGAGAGCTGGCTGAACGAGAAGGTGACGAACGACAATCGCGGCTCGGTCTTCTCGATCTACCTGATCACGACCATGGTCGGCACGATCGGCGGGCAATATCTCGTGCCGCTCGGCGATCCCTCCAATACGACGCTCTTCATCCTCTGCGGCATCATCTTCTCGGTCGCGCTGCTGCCGACCGCCCTCACCTCCTCGCCGCTGCCGGCGGCGCCGACGCAGGTGCGCTTCAACGTTCCGACGCTCTATCGCCGCTCGCCCGTCGCCGTGGTCGGGGCATTCCTTGCCGGGGCGCTCTCCGGCGCCTGGCTCAATCTCGGCGGAGTCTTCACACAGCGCAGCGGCCTGACGACCGCCGAAGGCGCGACGCTGCTCGCCTCGGTGCTCATCGGCAGCTCCCTCTCGCAGATCCCGATCGGCCGGGCCTCCGACCGGATGGACCGCCGCCTCGTGATGGTCGCCTGCGGCGCGGTGGGAACGGTCTCCTGCCTCGTCATGGCGCTCGTGGCCGGCGGGCCGCCGGTCCTTCTCTATATCGTCGCCGCCTGCGTCGGCTCGGTGATCTTCCCGATCTATGCGCTGAATGTCGCCCATGCCAACGACCGGGCGCAGCCAGACGAGTATGTCGAGGTCTCCTCCGGCATGATGATCGTCTACGGCATCGGGACGATCTCCGGCCCGATCATGGTCGGGCCGATCATGGACCGCTTCGGACCCGGCTCGCTCTTTGCGGTGCTCGCCGTCTATTTCCTGCTCTACGGCGCCTATGCCGCCTGGCGCATCAGCCGGCGCGAGGAAAACGACGGCCTCGTCGCCAAGACGGATTTCCAGGCCATGGCGGCGCAGCCGCTCGGCGCGGAGGTCGCCGCCGCGGCGCTCCAGCCGGACGCGCTGTCCGAGGAACGCGTCGAGGACACGACCACGCCGGAATGGCGTCAGCCCTGAGGGAGCTTATGCCGCAATTCGGCGCGACGCTTCAGGTCGAGCCGGTGCTCGCGGAAGATCACGAAGATGCCGGCGCTGACGACGATGGCGGTGCCGAGGAGCATGGTACGCGTCGGCACGTCGCCGAACAAGATGTAGCCGATGATCAGGCCGAGCACGATGGACGTATATTCGAAGGGCGCGATGGTGGAGACGTCGGCATAGCGGTAGCTCGACGTCAGCAGCAATTGCGCGATGCCGCCGCAGAAGCCGGCGAGCGCCATCAGCACGAGCGATTGCCAGCCGAGCGCAATCCAGCCGAAGGGCAGCGTGCCCAGCGAGAAGAGCGAGGCGAAGAGCGAGAAGTAGATCACGATGGTCGGCGTGCGCTCCGTCTGCACCAGCTTGCGCACCAGCACCATGGCGCAGGAGCCGAGCACAGCGAAGGCCAGCATGGCGAGGACGCCCATCGCCTCCGACGAGCCCATGCCGCCGCTGCGGAAGAGCGTGAGGCGCGGCCAGCTGATGATCGCGACGCCGGCGAGGCCGACGAGAACCGCCGTCCAGCGGTAGAGGCCGACACGCTCCTTGAGGAAGACGGCGGCGACCATGACCGTGAAGAGCGGCAGCGCATAGCCGAGCGCGATGGATTCGGGCAGGGGCAGGTGCACGAGCCCGTAGAAGCCGAAGCCCATGGACAGGATGCCGACGAAGCCGCGCTTGAAATGCCCGAAAATGTCCTTCGTGCGGAAGGCATCGCGCAACTGCCCGTGCAGGCTGAGGAAGACGAGGATCGGCACCATGGCGAAGGCGGAGCGCAGGAAGGTGATCTGTCCCGCCGGAATATCCTTTCCGGCCGCCTTGATGAGCGTCGACATGCACAGGAACGTCACCACCGAGGCGACCTTCAGGCAAATCCCCTTCATGGGATCGGGAGACTGGATGTCCATGCGGGAACTCGTCACGGCGGGCCGGCCGTGGCTTCGGGCGTTGAGGATGATCGGAGAACCGATTCAGGCGAAAGCAAGTCTAGCCGCATTGCCGATCCGATACGATGAATTCTCGTGATGCATCGCGGATAATTTTGATCGGACCGGCCCATGAAAAGGCTGTGCCGGGACGGTACGATTTTGTGATTTCAGCTTTTCCTTGGAAATGAGATGTTAAGCCAATCGCCCTATCAATTCGTTGAACTTGGGGGCAGACCGTCCCGGCGCTCCTTCCGTCCTGTACCGGCACGAGGGGCCGGGCGGCATAGAGCAGGACATATCCATGCGGACAGAGAACGGCCAGATCATCCACCTGGCGGACTATCGCCAGACTGACTTCGTTCTCGAGCGCGTCGATCTGACCTTCGAACTGGACCCGACGGAAACCAAGGTCGAGGCCCGCCTGATCTTCCACCGCCGCGAAGGCGCCGATCCAGCCGCGCCGCTCGTTCTCGACGGCGATGAGCTCATAATGACCGGCCTCCTCTTCGACCAGATGGAGATGGACGCGGCCCGCTACGACGCGACGCCCGACAGCCTGACGATCCGCGACCTGCCGGCGAGCGAGCCCTTCGAGATCACGATCACCACGATGATCAATCCCGAGGCCAATACCCAGCTCATGGGCCTCTACCGCACGAACGGCGTCTACTGCACGCAGTGCGAGGCCGAGGGCTTCCGCCGCATCACCTATTTCCCCGACCGGCCGGATGTGCTCGCCGTCTACACGGTCAACATCATCGCCGACAAGGCGAGCTGCCCGCTCCTGCTCTCCAACGGCAATTTCCTCGGCGGCGCGGGCTACGGCGAGGGCAAGCACTTCGCCGCCTGGTTCGACCCGCATCCGAAACCCTCCTATCTCTTCGCGCTCGTCGCCGGCGATCTCGGCGTGGTCGAGGACACGTTCACGACGATGTCCGGCCGCGAGGTGACGCTGAAGATCTATGTCGAGCACGGCAAGGAGCCGCGCGCAGCCTATGCGATGGATGCGCTGAAGCGCTCGATGAAATGGGACGAGGAGGTGTTCGGCCGCGAATACGACCTCGACATCTTCATGATCGTCGCCGTCTCCGACTTCAACATGGGCGCCATGGAGAACAAGGGGCTCAACGTCTTCAACGACAAATACGTGCTGGCCGACCCGGAAACCGCGACCGACCAGGACTATGCGAATATCGAGGCGATCATCGCCCACGAATATTTCCACAACTGGACCGGCAACCGCGTCACCTGCCGCGACTGGTTCCAGCTCTGCCTGAAGGAAGGCCTGACGGTCTATCGCGACCATGAATTCTCCGCCGACCAGCGCTCGCGCGCCGTCAAGCGCATCGCCGAGGTGCGGCACCTGAAGTCGGAGCAGTTCCCGGAGGATGCCGGCCCCCTCGCCCATCCGGTGCGCCCGACGAAATATCGCGAGATCAACAACTTCTACACGACGACCGTCTACGAGAAGGGCTCCGAGGTGACGCGCATGATCGCGACCATCGTCGGGACCGACGGCTTCAAGAAGGGCATGGACCTCTATTTCGAGCGGCACGACGGCGATGCCGCGACGATTGAGGATTTCGTCAAATGCTTCGAGGACGCGAACGGCGTCGACCTTTCGCAGTTCTCGCTCTGGTATCACCAGGCCGGCACGCCGCTCGTCAGCGTCTCGTGCAGCTACGACCAGGCAAAAGGCGAATTCACCCTGTCGCTGGAGCAGATGATCCCGCCGACGCCCGGCCAGGCGACCAAGGAGCCGATGCACATTCCGCTGCGCTTCGGCCTGCTGCTGGCTGACGGCTCGGAAGCCACGCCGAGCGCCGTCAGCGGCGCGGATGTGACCGGCGACGTGCTGCACCTCAAGGAGCGCCGCCAGACCGTCACCTTCTCCGGCATCGCCTCTCGCCCGGTCGTCTCGCTCAACCGCAGCTTCTCCGCGCCGATCAACCTGCATTTCGAGCAGGCTCCGGCCGACCTCGCCCAGATCGCCCGCCACGATAGCGACCTCTTCTCCCGCTGGCAGGCGCTGAACGATCTTGCCCTGCCGAACCTCGTGGAAGCGGCGCGCAAGGCGCGGGCAGGCGAGCCGGTGGAAACCAATGCGGTTCTTGCCGATACGCTGATCGCCATTGCCGGCGACGAGGCGCTGGAGCCGGCCTTCCGCGCACAGGCGCTGGCTTTGCCCTCCGAATCCGACATCGCACGCGAACTTGGCAGCAACAACGACCCGGACGCCATCCGCACCGGCCGCGAGACCGTGCTCGCCTTCGTCGCGAACCGCGATCCCGCCGCCTTCGCAAGGCTCTTCGACGCCCACCGCACCGAAGGCGCCTTCACGCCCGACGCGGCGAGCGCCGGCCGGCGCGCGCTGCGCAACGCGGCCCTCGCTTATCTCGCCGTTTCCGACGGCACACCCGCCCGCGCGGCACAGGCCTTCGCCAGCGCCGACAACATGACGGACCTCAGCGCGGCGCTGACCGTTCTCGCCCACCGTTTCCCGGATGCGCCGGAAACAGCGGCGGCGCTGGAGAGCTTCCGCGCGCGCTTTGCCGACAATGCGCTGGTCATCGACAAATGGTTCTCCATCCAGTCGACCATTCCCGGCGACGGGGCGCTTGCGCGCGTCAGGACGCTGATGGAAAGCCCGCATTTCAACAAGGCGAACCCGAACCGCGTGCGCGCGCTCGTCGGCACCTTCGCCTTCTCCAACCCGACGGGCTTCAACCGGGCGGACGGCGCGGGCTACCAGTTCCTCGCCGAGCAGATCCTTGAGATCGACCCGAAGAACCCGCAGCTCGCCGCGCGCATCCTCACCTCCATGCGCTCCTGGCGGGCGCTGGAGGAGGTGCGGTCCGACCACGCCCGCAATGCACTGCGCACCATCGCTGCGGGCGAAAAACTCTCCTCCGACGTGTCGGATATCGTGGAGCGCATGCTGAAGGGCTGAGCCCCGGCTCACTTGTCCGGCGGGCAGACGCGGATCCGGTGGCCATCCGGGTCCAGCGCCACGAAGGTGCGGCCGAAGACGGCCGTGAACGGCGGCTGCTCGATGGCGACGCCGGCCGCCTTCCACGTTTCATGCAGCGCGTCGATCGCCGCGTCGTCATCGACGACGATGGCGATCTCGGAACGATGTCCGGTGCCCGACGAGACGAATTCCGGCGAGCCGGTCGACCACAGGCCGAGACCGAGGCCGTTCTCGAACCGGAAGGCGACGAAGCCGGGCGACTGGGCGACCGGCGCGCGGCCGAAAAGCTGCCCGTAGAAGCGGCCGCTTGCCGCCGGGTTCCCGACATAGAGGATCAGGAGATTGGGAGAGATCATGGGGATCGTCCTTTCGTTGCTTTGACGGGACGATCCTAGGCGACACCACTGCCAGAAAATGGCAGTATCGTCACATGGCCCGCTCCGAACGACTGCTCGCCCTCCTCCAGCTTCTACGCCGCCACCGCCGTCCGGTGAGCGGCGCAACGCTTGCCGGCGAACTCGGCGTCAGCATCCGCACGCTCTACCGTGACATCGCCACGCTGCAGGCGCAGGGCGCCGACATCGAGGGCGAGCCGGGCGTCGGCTATGTGCTGCGCCCCGGTTTCATGCTGCCACCGCTCATGTTCTCGCAAGGCGAGCTGGAGGCGCTGGTGCTTGGCTTCCGCTGGGTGCAGAAATTCGCCGATGCGCCCGTGACCAACGCGGCGACGGATGCGCTCGCCAAGATTTCCGCCGTGCTGCCGGCCGAGCTTGCCGCGGAACTGGAGAACACGGCGCTGCTGGTCGGGCCGCGCAGGATCGTCGACAGCGAGATCGTCGATCTTGCCGTGATCCGTGCGGCGATCCGCCGGGAGCGCAAGCTCCTTCTGTCCTATCGCGACGCGACCGGCGCGCGCAGCGAGCGCGTGGTCTGGCCGGTCGCGCTCGGCTATTTCGAGGAGATGCGCATGCTGGTCGCCTGGTGCGAATGGCGGCAGGGCTACCGGCATTTCCGCACGGAGCGCATGGCGGCGATCGCGCTTCTGGAGGAGCGCTTTCCCCGCCGCCGCGCCGCGATGCTAAAGGAATGGCGCGAGACGGATGCGGGACCGCGACGGGCAAGCCAAGCGTAACGCCATGCCCGGCAAGTGCAATTTCCCAATTATGAGAAATGGTTAAAAAACTTTTACCTTTTTCTATGGACAAGCCGAATCACAATTGATTCATTAGGGCAGATTCGGGCGAGCGGCGCGCCGAATCACGAGAGGGTTACAAGGTTTATGACTATGGCGGACGCGCAACGAGGACGCGCAGCCGGCGGATGGACTCGTCTCCGATTCCCGGGAGTGGCGGCCTGGGAAGACGAGGCGACGGGGCAGGCGAAGATCTTCGCCGGGCCTGCCGCACGGCGTCTGACGCGGGCTGAGCCCGTGCTGAAACGGTCCATACCGATCCTGATCATCGCCTTCCTCTTCGTGGTCGGCATTTCGCGCATGGCCGGCATCGTCGCCGAGCATGACCGGATGGATGCGAGCGTGCGCGACACGACCGCGCTGACGGCGATGGCCGTCGGTGCGGTCTTCTCCGGCACGCTGGCCGAAAGCCTGGCGAACTCCGACCGCATGGCCGTCGAGGCCGCGCTCTCGCTCAACCTGCCGCAGGACCGCATGCAGCCGGGCGGCATCGTGCTCTTCGTCGAGGAGGAAGGCCGCGTCTTCGGCGCTTCGCTGGCGGCCGCGCGCTTCGTCGGCCAGTCGCTGGCGCGCTTTTCCTCCGAGCTGGCCGCCGCGCAGTATTTCGGCGAGGCGGGCGGCGTCTTCCATACCCGCATCGGCGGCGAGGAATATTATGCCTCGCTCGTGCAGATGCCGAAGAAGGGCGGCTTCATCGTCGTCGCCAATCCGCTCGGGCACCTCGCCCTCTTCTGGCGCGACGAGGTGGCGCTGAACGTCACGCTTTTCGCGGGCATCTCGGCGATCCTGCTCGTCATCCTCTATGCCTATTACATCCAGGCCAAGCGCGCGCGCGACGCCGACGCGATCTTCGCGGAATCCAACCTGCGCGTGGAGACGGCGCTCGCCCGCGGACGCTGCGGCCTGTGGGACTTCGACCTCACCAATCGCCGGCTGTTCTGGTCGCACTCCATGTACGAGATGCTCGGCATGCCTGCGCGCGACAGCGTGCTCTCCTTCGGCGACGCCGCGCGCCTGATGCATCCCGACGACGACGGCATCTACCAGGTCGCCCGCGCGGTCGCCCGCAGCGAGGCCAAGCAGGTCGACCAGGTCTTCCGCATGCGCCATGCCGAGGGGCATTACGTCTGGCTGCGCGCCCGCGCCCAGCTCATCCGCATGGCCTCCGGCCGCATGCACATGATCGGCATCGCCATGGACGTGACCGAGCAGCACCGGCTCGCCCAGCGCTACCAGGAAGCCGACCAGCGCCTTGCCGACGCCATCGAATGCACCTCCGAGGCCTTCGTCCTCTGGGACAAGCACGACCGGCTCGTCATGTGCAACGCGCATTACCAGCAGGCCTACGGCCTTCCCGACGAGGTGCTGGTGCCCGGCACCGAGCGCGCGACGGTCTATGCGGCGGCGGCCCGTCCGGTCATCGAGCGTCGCATCGCGGACGCGGACGGCGCCGGCATCTCGCAGACCAGCGAGGTGCAGCTCGCCGACGAGCGCTGGCTGCAGATCAACGAGCGGCGCACCCGCGACGGCGGCTGCGTCTCGGTCGGCACCGACATCACCATGATGAAGCGGCATCAGGTGCGCCTGCGCGAATCCGAGCGCCGCCTGATGGCGACCATCGGCGACCTCTCGGCCTCCCGCGCCACGCTGGAGCGGCAGAAGACGGAGCTTTCGCTCGCCAATGCCAACTACCAGGCCGAGAAGGAGCGCGCCGAGGCGGCCAACCGCGCCAAGTCGGAATTCCTCGCCAACATGTCGCATGAGCTGCGCACGCCGCTCAACGCCATCCTCGGCTTCTCGGAAATCCTGCAGAACCAGATGTTCGGCCCGCTCGGCTCGGACAAGTACCGCGAATATTCGCGCGACATCCACGAGAGCGGCAAACACCTGCTCAACGTCATCAGCGACATCCTCGACATGTCGAAGATCGAGGCCGGCCACATGCGTATCAGCTGCGAGACGGTCGATCTCGCGCCGCTGATCGAGGAGACCCTGCGCCTCACCATGCTGCAGGCGGAAAAGAAGAACATCGCCGTGCGGCAGACCTGCCCGGACAATCTCCTTGCCGTCGCGGACCGCCGCGCCATGAAGCAGATCCTGCTGAACCTGCTCTCCAACGCCATGAAGTTCACCAATGCGGGCGGCAAGGTAGAGGTGCGGGCGCGCAAGGTTCACGGCGCAATCACGCTGACCATCGCCGATACCGGCATCGGCATCCCGAAATCCGCCCTCCAGAAGATCGGCCAGCCCTTCGAGCAGGTGCAGAGCCAATATGCCAAGAGCAAGGGCGGCTCGGGCCTCGGCCTCGCCATCTCCCGCTCCCTCGCCCGCCTCCATGGTGGCGGCATGCGCATCTACTCCGTCGAGGGCAAGGGCACGATCATCTCCGTGCGCATCCCCGACCGCGAACGGCTGGCGGGGCTGCATCTGGCGGCGGCCTGAGGCAATCGATCTCGACCGTGGCTTGCCCCCCTATCCGGCCTGCCGGCCACCTTCTCCTTGGCTGCGGGGAGAGGGTTAGGGTGAGCGGCCGGCAAACCTGCGGCCAATCACGTTTACACCCGATGCCATCCCAGTCCCGAACATGATGCAAGGAAGCAAGGGAGACGCCTCACCCCTTCACCACCCCCTGGAAAATCTTCCGCACCGCCTTGGATATGCGACGGATTTCCGCCTCCAGCGTGCGCAGGTCGGGGCAGTCGCCCGCCCGGCAGACGAGGTCGATGAGGCCGGCGGGCGCTTCCTTGGGATCGAAGCCGCCGTCGACGCAGAGGCGGACGATCTGCGATATCTCGGTATAGAGCGATAGCGCCTTCTGCACCGTATCGAGGTCGTTCGGGTCCATCATGCCGGCCCCGAGGACTGCGAGCGCATCGCCGGTCGGCAGGACCTCCTCCGGCTGCGGGACGCCGCGCGCCGGCGCGACCAGCGCGAGGAACTGGGCGATGAACTCGATGTCGATCAGCCCGCCCGGGATGAGCTTCAGGTCCCATATGTCCTTCGGCGGCTTTTCCTGGTCGATGAGGTCGCGCATCTCGGCGACGTCCTTGGCGATCTTCGCGGTGTCGCGCTTGCGGGCGAGCACGGTGCGGAAGATATCTTCCGCCTCCCGCATCAGGCTCTGGTCGCCGCAGAGAAGCCGGGCGCGGGTGAGCGCCATGTGCTCCCAGGTCCAGGCCTCCTCGGCCTGGTACTTGGCGAAGGAGGTGATGCGGGTCGCTACCGGCCCCTTGTTGCCGGAGGGGCGCAGGCGCATGTCCACCTCATAGAGCACGCCCTCGGCCGTCGGCGCGGAGAGCGCCGCGATCAGCCGCTGGGTGATGCGGGTGAAGTATTTGACGTTGTCGAGAGGCTTTGTGCCATCCGATTCGAAGGCGTCGCCCTCGTGGTCGTAGAGGAGGATCAGGTCGATATCGGAGCCGGCCGTCAGCTCGAAGCTGCCGAGTTTGCCCATGCCGACCAGCGCCACGCGCCCGCCGGGGAATTTGCCATGCGCCGCCTCGATCTCCTCCAACACCGCCTTCAGCGCCGCCGCGACGATGAGGTCGGCGACATGTGTGAAGGCGCGGGCGGCCTGTTTGCCGGTGATCGCGCCGGTCAGCAGGCGGATGCCGATGAGGAAGCGCTGCTCGGCGGCGATGATACGAAGGCGATCGAGGATTTCCTCGTAGTGTCGCGCGCCGGAAACGAAGCCCTCGATGCGTTCGGCAAGATAGGCGCGGGTCGGCAGCTCCGCAAGGAGGCCGGGATCCAGCATGCCGTCGAAGACATGCGGCTTGGCCGCGATCACCTCTGCGAGCTTCGGCGCAGACGACATGATGTTGACGATGAGGGAGAGCAGCGCCGGATTGTTGCCGAGCAGCGAGAAGAGCTGGATGCCCGCCGGCAGGCCGGAGATGAAGCTGTCGAAGCGCAGCAGGGCCTCGTCCGCCCGCTTGTTCTCGCCGAAGACGCGCAGCAGTTCCGGCGTCAGCTCCGTCAGCCGCTCGCGCGCTTCGACGGATTGCGTGGCGCGGTAGCGGCCGTAATGCCAGGTGCGGATGGTGCGGGAAATATCGGCCGGGCGCTCGAAGCCGAGCCGCTTCAAGGTCTCCAGCGTGTCCGGGTCGTCCTTCTGTCCGGTGAAGACGAGGTTGCCCGTCTCGGAGGAGAGCTTCGCCTCCTGCTCGAAGAGCGCCGCATAGCGCCGCTCGACGGTCTTCAGTACCTCGACCAGCTTGGTGGAGAAGGACGCGGTGTCGGCAAAGCCCATCATGAAGGCGATGCGCTTCAACTCGGCCTCGGTCTCCGGCAGGACGTGGCTCTGCTCGTCGCGCACCATCTGCACGCGATGCTCGACATCGCGCAGGAACCAGTAGGCATCCGTCAGCTCGTCGGCGGTCGCCTCATCGATCCAGTTGGCTTTGGCAAGCTCGGCAAGCATGGGCTCGGTGGCGCGCAGGCGCAGCGCCGGCACGCGGCCGCCGGCGATGAGCTGCTGGGTCTGCACGAAGAACTCGATCTCGCGGATGCCGCCGCGGCCGAGCTTGACGTTGTGGCCCTTCACGGCGATCTCGCCATGACCCTTGTGCACATGGATCTGCCGCTTGATCGAATGGATGTCGGCGATCGCCGCATAGTCGAGATATTTGCGGAAGACGAAGGGCACCAGCCCCTTGAGGAAGGATTCGCCGGCCTTGAGGTCGCCGGCGATGGGCTTGGCCTTGATGAAGGCGGCCCGCTCCCAGTTCTGGCCGCGGCCCTCATAATAGAGCATGGCGGAATCGAAGGAGATGGCGAGCGGTGTCGCGCCGGGATCGGGCCGGAGGCGAAGGTCCGTGCGGAAGACATAGCCGTCGGCCGTGCGCTCCTGCATGATGCGGATCAGCCGGCGCACGAGGCGCGAAAAGGTCTCGACCGCCTCGCTCGGATCGACCGCCACATCCGCCATCGGATCGAAGAAGACGACGAGGTCGATATCGGAGGAATAGTTGAGTTCGGCGGCGCCGAGCTTGCCCATGCCGAGCACGATGAGGCCGGATTTCTCGCTCGGGCGGGCGGGATCGGGCAGTTTCAGCTTGCCCCCCGCATGCGCCGAAAGAAGGAGATGGTCGATGGCCGCCGATGTCGCCGCTTCCGCAAGCCCGGTCAGGAGCGCCGTGGTCTTGCGGGCGTCGAAGATGCGGGCAAGGTCGGCGAGCGCCGTCAGGAAGGCGACCTCGCGCTTGGCGACGCGCAGCCGCGTCATCAGCATCGCTTCCGTCACCTCGCCGCCCTCCCCCGGCTCCCACGCCTTGCGGGTGCGGGCGACGGCGGCCTCGATGGCGGGAAGGATCGGCTCCTCCAGCGCACGGACGAGAAGGGCCGGATCGATACGGGCGGTATCGCGCAGATAGGGCGAGAGCGTGAAGGCCGCGACGATGAAATCCTTGAGCGGGCCGTCCCCGGCAAGAAGCTTCGCAATGGCGGCGTGCTCCTTCCCCCAATCCTTGAGGTCGGCCAGGACCGATTTGACTTCCGTCTGGCTCAGGGGCCCGATGGGGGATGCCGAAAGATCGGAAAACCGCGTCGCTTCCGTCACGCTCATGATGTCTCCTCGCCGTTTCGACGAGGTGTATCAGTCCGGAAGGATGGGGAAAACCATCCTGACGGTCAGCCCCCGATTGTTTTCCCGCTCGGGATGGGTTGCGTCGAGCTCCAGCCGGCCGTGGTGCATCTCCATGACGGCGCCGACGAGCGAGAGGCCGAGGCCGGTGCCCGGCTTGGTGCGGCTCGCGTCGAGGCGCACGAAACGCTGAACCACGTCGTCGCGCTTGTCGTCCGGCACGCCGGGGCCGCTGTCGGCGACGGAAAGGACGACGTCGCCCTCGCGCCGCGCCAGCGAGACATGGATCTCCGGCTCGCCCCCGCTGCCCTCGGCATATTTGACGGCATTGTCGATGAGGTTGCCGAGCGCCTGGCCGATCAGTTCGCGATTGCCCTTGACCTCGATGCCGTCGGCAATCCCGGTGACGAGCCGCAGGCCGCAATCCTCCGCAACGGGCTCGTAGAGCTCGGCGCTGTCATGGGCGATCTCGCTGATGTCGACCGCGCTCATTTCGGCGGGCGCCTGCCCGGCCTCGACGCGGGAGATCATCAGGAGCGCGTTGAAGGTGCGGATGAGCTGGTCGGATTCGCCGATCATTTCCTCCAGCGCCGTGCGATGCTCCGCGGCCGCGCCACCGGCAAGCGCGGCCTCCGCCTTGTTGCGCAGGCGCGTCAGCGGGGTCTTGAGGTCATGTGCGATATTGTCGGAGACCTGCTTCAGGCCCTCGTTCAGCTTCTCGATGCGCCCGAGCATGGTGTTCAGCGATTCCGACAGGCGATCGAACTCGTCGCCGGACCCGCTGGTCGGCAGGCGCTGCGAGAGGTCGCCGGCCATGATGCGCTGGCTGGCGTCCGACATGCGGTCCATGCGCTTCAGCGCGTTGCGGCCGATGAGATACCAGATGGCGAGCGCGCCGACGCCCATGACGCCGAGCGCCACCATCAGCGCCTGGCGCACCAGCACACGAAAATTCTCCGGCTCGCCGAGATCGCGGCCGACCAGCACGCGAAGGCCGTTGGAGAGCACGAGCACCTGCGCATAGGCCATCGGCCGGCTGTTGCCGCGCGCCTCCTCCTGGTAGCGCTGGTAGCGGAACGGCATCTCCGTCCAGCCCTCGCTGTCGAGCACGCCGGGCTGGAGGGAGGCGACATTGCCGGCCAGCACCTCGCCGGTGGGGCTGGCGATGATGTAGAGGTTCGCGCCGGGCTGGCGGGAGCGACGCTCCAGCGTGCGCAAGAGGCCGTTCATGCCGTTGTTATCGAAGATGCGCTCGATCTGGTCGGCCTCCTGCGCCACCGCCTCGCGCATCTGCTGCTGGAGCAGCCCTTCCGACATGGAGGAGACGTAGAAGACGAGGAAGGCCGCGCAGGCGGCGAAGAGCAGCAGATAGACCGCCGAGAGGCGCACGGCCGTCGTGCGGTAGAGGGCGGTCAGCCTGCCGAGCATCCGGTTCATGGGGTCAGCCTGCCGCCTCGTCCTTCATCATGTATCCCGCCCCGCGCACCGTGCGCAGCAGCGGCTGGTCGAAATCCTTCTCGATTTTCGAGCGCAGCCGCGAGACATGGACGTCGATGACGTTGGTCTGCGGGTCGAAATGATAGTCCCAGACGTTTTCGAGCAGCATGGTGCGCGTCACCACCTGCCCGGCATTCTTCATGAGATATTCGAGCAGGCGGAATTCGCGCGGCTGGAGGAGGATTTCCCTGCCGGCGCGCTTGACGGTGTGGGAGAGCCGGTCGAGCTCGAGATCGCCGACGCGGTAGACCATGTCCTGCTCGGGCGTGCCCTTGCGGCGGCCGAGCACCTCGATGCGCGCCAGAAGCTCGCTGAAGGCATAGGGCTTGGGAAGGTAGTCGTCGCCGCCGGCGCGAAGGCCGGTCACGCGGTCGTCGACCTGGCCGAGGGCCGAAAGGATGAGCACCGGCGTGTGGATGTTGCGGCGGCGCAGTTCCGAGATCAGCGACAGGCCGTCGCGGCGCGGCAGCATGCGGTCGATGACGAGGACGTCATAGGTGTTCTCGGTGGCAAGGAAGAGCCCGCTTTCGCCGTCGCTGGCATGGTCGAGCACGATGCCCGCCTCGCGGAAGGCCTTCGAGAGATAGGCGGCCGCCTCCAGATCGTCTTCAACAATCAATATCTTCATCGTAGGGACCTTACAGCATGTTCGGAGGGTCTTGGCTAGAAGCCGCCCCCATACGGCAGCGCCGCGAAACCTTTCGATCTCGCGGCGCCGTGGGCAGGGAACGACGGAGCCGGATCAGCCCTGATCGATAGGCAGCGCCAGGAAGCGGCTGCCGTCCTTGGTCTCGATCTGGAAGAGCGCCTTGGTGCGGCCATCCTTGCGGGCGCCCTCGATCACCTTCATCACGTCGTCGGCCGACTTGACCGCCTGGTTGTTGACGGAGGTGATGCGGTCGCCTTCCTTGAGGCCCCGGTCGCTGGCGTCGGAGTCTGGATCCACGTTGGAGACCGTCAGGCCGTCGTCGCCCGGCGTCACCGAGATGCCGAGATCGGCGAGCGCCTGTTCGCTGTTCTCCTGGGCAGGAGCGGCTTCGTCCGGGGTCGCCGAGGCCTTGATCTGCTCGCCGGCCAGGGTGCCGATCTCGACCGTCACGTTCTGCGACTTGCCGTCGCGCCAGATCGACACGTCGACCTTCTTGCCGGGCGCGATGTCGGCGACGCGGCGGGCAAGGTCACGCGGGTCCTTGACGGGTTCACCGTCGAGCGCGGTGATCACGTCGCCCTTCTTGATGCCGGCCTTGGCGCCGGGGGAGTCGGCCTGCGGCTCGACGACCAGCGCGCCAGCGGCATCCGCGAGGCCGAGCGAGTCGGCGATGTCGCGGCTTACCGGCTGGATCTGCACGCCGAGCCAGCCGCGGTCGACCTTGCCGTCCTTCATCAGGTCGGCGACGACGCCCTTGGCGACGGAGGCGGGGATTGCGAAGGCGATGCCGACATTGCCGCCGGAGGGCGAGAAGATCGCGGTGTTGATGCCGACGACCTGTCCGTTGAGGTTGAAGGTCGGGCCGCCCGAATTGCCGCGGTTCACGGCAGCGTCCACCTGGAGGTAATCGTCATAGGGGCCGGAGCCGATGTCGCGGCCGCGGGCCGAGATGATGCCGGCCGTCACCGTGCCGCCAAGGCCGAACGGATTGCCGACGGCGACGACCCAGTCGCCGACGCGGATCTGGCTGTCATCGGCGAAGCTGACATAGGTGAACTTGCGCTTGTCCTTCTCGGCGACCTTCAGCACGGCGAGGTCGGTACGGCTGTCCTTGCCGACCAGTGTCGCGTTGAGCTCGGTGCCGTCATTCATGACGACCGTGAAGGCCGAACCGTCGCTGACGACGTGGTTGTTGGTGACGATGTAACCGTCTTCGGAGATGAAGAAGCCGGAGCCCTGCGCGGTCGGGCGCAGATGCGGCTTGCGGTTCGGGCCGCGACGATCGCCGAAGCGGCGATCCTGGCCGCGGTCGCCATGGAACTGGTCGGGGCCGCCGAATTCACGGAAGAAGCGCTTCAGCGGGTGATCGTCGGGAAGCTCGTCGAAACCACGGCCGCCGAAGTTGAAGCTGAAGTTGCTTTCGTCATTGGCCTGTTTCACGTCGGACTGGACGCGGACGGAAACCACTGCGGGGGAGACGGCCGAAACGACATCCGCGAAGCTCGCGACCTGGGGGGCCTGGACGGTGACAGCCTCGGCATGACTTTCAGTGACGCGCGCGGGAATGCCGGTCGCAAGCATGACGGCCGCAAGCCCGGCGACGGTGGTCGTCTGCAGGACGGTCTTGAGGCCAGGACGGAATGCGGAGATCTTGGACATTCTTTGCACCTTTTTTCTCTTCTCTCATGGCTGCGTTCGCAAGCCGATGGGAAAGAGATAGGCCGGCGCACATTACATGGCACTATCCGCCGCATGAATTTTTCGTAATGTTGGGAATTCGGCTAGTCGTTTTTCAGGGCGCGTTCCAGCTCGGACTTTTCCGCTTCGGAAAGCGGCGTGCCCGTCGGCTGGCCGCCGCGCCGGCGCACGAAGAGGGCCATCGCGGTCGCGCCTGCCAGAAAGAGCACCAGCGGCGCGCCCCACAGCAGCAGCGTCTCGCCGCGCACGCGCGGATTGAGCAGCACGAATTCGCCGTAGCGAGAGACCACATAGTCGATCACCGCCTTGTCGCTGTCGCCGTTCTTCAGCCGCTCGCGCACGAGGAGGCGGAGGTCACGGGCAAGCTCCGCATTGGAATCGTCGATCGACTGGTTCTGGCAGACCATGCAGCGCAGTTCTGCCGAAAGGGCGCGGGCGCGCGCCTCCAGCGCCGGATCGGCGAGAACCTCGTCCGGATTGACGGCGAAGGCCGGGAGGGCGGAAAGCAGGAAGGCGGCGGCGATGAGCAGGCGGCGCATCATTCCGCCGCCTCCAGCGCGGGCCTTGCCTTTCGCGCCTTCTGCGGCGCGCCGACGCGCAGGCGCCGGTCACAGAGCGAGACCGCGCCACCCGCCATCATGATCAGCGCGCCGAGCCAGATGCACAGGATCATCGGCTTCCACCAGACGCGCACGACGATGCCGCCGTCGGCCATGGCGTCGCCGAGCGAGACATAGAGCTGGCTGAGGCCGAAGGTGCGGATGCCCGCTTCCGTCGTCGGCATGCGGCGCGCCATATAGAGGCGCTTCGACGACCAGATATCGGTGACGGCCACGCCGCCGCGCGCCACGGTGAAGTGGCCGGATTCTTCCGTATAGTTCGGTCCCTGCCCGCGGCGCATGCCGTCGAAGGTCAGGGTATAGCCGCCAGCCTCGACCTGCGCGCCGGGCTTCATCTCCACCACATGCTCGGTCTGGAAAGCCGTGACCGCGACGATGCCGACGACCGTGACGCCGATGCCGATATGGGCGAGCGCCGTGCCGAAGGCCGAGCCCGGCAGGCCGATGAAGCGGCGGAAGGCGACATTGCCGGCCACCTTGCCGATGCCGGCGCGCAGCCACAGATCGGTGATGGCGCCCGCGATCATGTAGAAGCCGATGGCGAGGCCGAAATAGGCGAGAACCGGGCCGCCGTGATGCGCATAGACGACCGCCGCCGCCACGACGAGGCCGATACCGACCGCCGCGAAGAGGCGCTGGCCGGCGGCGAGGATATCGCCCCGCTTCCAGGCGAGCAGCGGGCCGAAGGGCACGGCCAGCAGCAGTGGCAGCATCAGAAGGCCGAAGGTGAGATTGAAGAAGGGCGGGCCGACGGAAATCTTCTCGCCCGTCAAGGCCTCCAGCACCAGCGGATAGAGGGTGCCGGTCAGCACCGTCGCCGCCGCCGTCGTCAGGATAAGATTGTTGAGGACGAGCGCGCCCTCGCGCGAGATCGGCGCGAAGAGGCCGCCGGCCTTGAGCGTCGCCGCGCGGAAGGCGAAGAGCGACAGCGCCCCGCCGATGAAGAAGACGAGTATGCCGAGGATGAAGACGCCGCGCGTCGGATCGGTCGCGAAGGCATGCACCGAGGTCAGCACGCCCGAGCGCACGAGGAAGGTGCCGAGCAGCGACATGGAGAAGGTGAGGATCGCGAGCAGCACGGTCCAGATCTTCAGCGCCTCGCGCTTTTCCATGACGAGCGCGGAATGCAGCAGCGCCGTGCCGGCGAGCCACGGAATGAAGGAGGCGTTCTCCACCGGGTCCCAGAACCACCAGCCGCCCCAGCCGAGCTCGTAATAGGCCCAGTAGGAGCCCATGGCGATGCCGGCCGTGAGGAAGGACCAGGCGGCGAGCGCCCAGGGCCGCACCCAGCGCGCCCAGGCCGCATCGATGCGCCCGTCGATCAGCGCCGCGATGGCGAAGGAGAAGCAGACGGAAAAGCCGACATAGCCGAGATAGAGCAGCGGCGGATGGATGGCGAGGCCGATGTCCTGCAGCACCGGATTGAGGTCCCGCCCCTCGGGCGGCGCCGGCGAAAGGCGCAGGAACGGATTGGAGGTCAGCAGGATGAAGAGGGCGAAGGCCACCGAGATCAGCCCCTGCACCGCCAGCACGTTGGCGCGCAGCCGCTCCGGCAGGTTGGCGCCGAAGGTCGCGACCATCGCGCTGAAGAAGGAGAGGATGAGGAGCCAGAGCATCATCGAGCCCTCGTGGTTCCCCCAGACGCCGGAGATCTTGTAGATCATCGGCTTCAGCGAATGCGAGTTCTCGAAGACGTTGGCGACCGAGAAGTCGGAGACGACATAGGCGAAGGTCAGCACCGAGAAGGAGAAGAGCACGAGCATGAAGCCGGCAAGGGCCGCCGCAGGAGCCACGGCCATCAGCGAGCGGTCGTTGCGAAGCGTGCCGATCAGCGGCAGGACGAACTGCACGACGACCGTCGCCAGCGCCAGCACGAGGGCATAATGTCCAAGCTCGATGATCATTTGATCGTTTCCTTGCCGGAAAGCTCGACGCCCTGCGCCTTCAGGCGGTCGGCCACATCCTTGGGCATATAGGTCTCGTCATGCTTGGCGAGAACCGTGTCGGCGACGAAAAGTCCATCTGTGCCGAAGGCGCCCTCGGCAACGACCCCCTGCCCCTCGCGGAAGAGGTCCGGCAGGATGCCGGTATAGGTCACCGGCACGTTGGCGAGCGTGTCGGTGACCGTGAAGGTTACGGTCGAGCCCTCGCCGCGCTTGACCGTGCCGGTCTCCACCAAGCCGCCGAGACGGATGCGGGTGCCCGGCGCGAGATTCGCCTTGGCGAGATCGCCCGGCACGTAGAAATAGGCGATCGACTGGCTGAAGGCGAACATGACCAGCAGCACTGCCGCGACGAGGAAGGCGACGCCGCCACCGATCACCGCCAGACGTTTCTGTTTGCGTGTCATTGTCCGCTTCCCTCAACCGAAATCGACAGTTCCCGCGCCAGCGCGAGAAGCTGTCTTCCGTTCTCGCTGTCCGCCGGGAAGGTTTTCAGCGCCGTCATTAGCGCCGCCTGGGCCTTCGGCCTTTGATCCAGCACGACATAGGAACGGATGATGCGCATCCACCCCTCGAAATTATCGGGATTTTGCTGAAGCTTCGCCGCAAGGCTTTCGACCATGCCGCCGATCATCTGGCGGCGGTCGCCTGCCGACATGTCCTGGGCGGCCGCGACATCTTCGGCCGTCGGATTGCCGGGCTGGCCGGCCATGGCGGCGCCCTCACCCGTCGCGGTCGCGGCGATATGCTTGTTGACGAGCGGCAGCCAGGGCGCATCGGCCGGCGCGTCCTTCGCCATCGCCTCGAAGGCCGCGCGGGCCTCCTCGCGCTTGCCTTCCTGCTCCAGCGCCAGCGCGAGATAATAGCGGGCGCGGGGATTGTCGGCCTTGAGCTTCAGCGACGCCTCGAGGTGCCTCCGCGCATCCGCGGTGACGATGCCGTTCGCAAGGGCGATCAGCGTCTCCGCATAGCCGTCGAGCCGGTCGGGCGTTTCGCCGAGCAGGCGGATCGCCTCGGAGAAGGCGTTCGCCGCATCCTCCATCCGGCCGCTACGGTAGTAGATCGGCGCAAGCAGGTCCCAGCCCGCCCCGTCCTCGGGATTTCGGGCAAGGTGATTCTCCGCCTTGGCGACGAGGATGCCGATATCGTTGCCGGGATTGGCGAGGCGTTCGGCGAGCGGCTGGGCCGGAAGATCCGGCCGGCCGGTCGCGATGTAGAGACAGAGCCCGACGGCGGGCAGGAGCACGATGACGAAAGCCTGCGCCAGCCGGTTACGGCGGCTTGCGGGATGCGCCCGTTCCTTCGCTTCGGCCTTGCGGGCGGCGATCAGCCGGCGCGCGACCTCCGCGCGGGCAAGCTCGGCCTCGCCGGTGCCGATGAGGCCCGTCGCCTCGTCGCGCTTCAATTCCTCGAGCTGGTCGCGATAGACCTCTACGTCATAGCCGGCATCGTCCGCCGCCTCCGCGGGATGGCGCAGCAGCGGCAGGAGCAGGACGACGGCGACAGCGGCCGTCAGGATGGCGACGAGAATCCAGAAGAACATGACCGTTCAAATACTGGAACACCGGTGCGTTTCCAATTCCCCCCGGCGCGATGACGCAAAATTGAGGCGTTTCGCCGCAAGTTTATGCCTGTTTAGGCCCGGGCGTTCAGGAAAGCGGCGTCCAGGCGCCGTCGGCATTGCGGCAGGCGGCCCCGCGGGTCGTGGTGTCGCGACCCTCGACCGTCAGCGTGTGGCTGTACTGGCGGCAGTTCTGCGAGCCGACCTGATAGGGCGCGGCCGCGACGACCGAGCCGCTGACGCCCTTGCCCTGCCAGACGACCGGCTGACCGCCGGGGGCCGCCTCCAGCGCGCGGTATTCCGCCTCGAGCGCCCGCTGCATGTCGGCCTTGGAGAGCTCCGTCGCCGCATTGCGGCTCACGAGGCCGCCCTGAAGCGCGGTGATATAGATGGCGGCGTCACGCGAGCCGGACGGCAGCACGCCGCCGGCAACACCCTTGCCGCCCGATGTGGTGGTGCATCCCGAAACCGTCGCTGTTGCCAGAAGCAGGGGGAAAAAGGCGCCGCGCAAACCCGTCTTCATCCGCTGGGACCGTCTCTCTACATGCAAGGGGCGGCAAGCCGCGCCATAACCATCCACGTCCGCGATCCTCATCGTCGCGAGCCCTTTCCTTGTTGCATTGTCCGCTGCCTCAGGCAACATCCTTTGTGACCGCCGGTAGAACAAGCCGCGCCAGCAGCCCGCCGCCGGGCCCGCGCGAAAGCCCGAAGGTTCCCTGGTATTCCGAGGCGATCTCGCTGACGATGGAAAGGCCGAGGCCGGTGCCCGGCTTGCTTTCGTCGAGCCGCTTTCCCCGCTTCATCGCCTCGCGGATCTGGTCGGGTTCGAGGCCCGGGCCGTCGTCCTCCACCTCGATCACGATCCAGCTCTTGCGCCCGTCGTCGTTGCCGCGCACGTCCGCCGGCGCCGGGGTGACGCGGACGGCGACCGCCGTGCGGGCATAGCGCGCCGCGTTTTCGAGAAGATTGCCCACCGTTTCCTCGACGTCCTGCTGCTCCATCGCCAGGACGAGGCCAGGCGGATCGACCGTGAGCGGAAACTGGATCTCGGCATTCAGCCGCCGCATCACGCGCACCAGCCGTTCGAGCACGGGAAGCGCCTCCGTGCGGGCCAGCACCGATTCGCGCTGGGCGGCGATGCGGGCGCGGTTGAGGTAGGACTGCACCTGTCCCTGCATGGCCTCGGCCTGCGTCTTCACAAGGTCGCCCTGGGGCGCGGCGATGAGGCGCGATTCGTTAAGCAGCACGGCGATCGGCGTCTTCAGCGAATGGGCGAGATTGCCGACCTGCATGCGGGCGCGCTCGACGATGCGCCGGTTGCTGTCGATCAGCGCATTCACTTCGCTCGCCAAAGGCAGGATTTCCCTCGGGAAATCGCCGTCGAGCTGCTCGCTCTCGCCGGCCCGGATCTTTTCCAGCGCCTTGCGGGCGCGGTCGAGCGGCTTGAGGCCGATGAGGATCGCCGCCGCGTTGAGGAGAAGGCTGCCGACGCCGAAACCGGCGAGCGCCAGATAGAGGCTGCCGGAGAAATCGTTGATGTCCGCTTCCAGCACGTCGCGATTGCCGACGACGCGGAAGCGCGCCGTGCGCCCCTCGTCGTCGAGCACCACTTCCGTCTCGCCCACCTCCACATCGTTCCCGAAGGAATCGACCGTCGTGTAGAAGCGCTCATAGCGCGTATCGAAGGGGATGCTGTCGGTATCGGGGATCGGAATGCTGCCGGTGCCGAGGGAGGAGGAGGTCAGTGCCTCGCCCTCCAGCGCCCCGCCGATCGGCTCGACGATCCAGTACCAGCCGGATTGCGGCTGGAAGAAGCGCAGGTCACCAAGCTGCGGCGTGCCGGCAAGCCGCGTGTTCTCCCCCGCCGAGACCGAGTTGATGACGTTGTAGAGCTGGGCACGCAGAAGATCGCGGAAGCTCTTCTCCGCGCTCTGCCGGTAGAGCGTGGAAATGACCACGGCGATGACGACGAGCGCCACCGCGGCCCAGAGGGAAGCGAGGAAGAGGACGCGGAAGGTGAGCGAGCGGGAGCGTCTGGCCTTATTTTCCATTGGCCGGCGCTTGCATCCGGTAGCCGAGGCCGCGCACGGTCTCGATCAGGTCGACGCCGATCTTCTTGCGCAGGCGCCCGACGAACACCTCGATCGTGTTGGAATCGCGGTCGAAATCCTGGTCGTACATGTGCTCGACCAGCTCGGTGCGCGAGACGACCTCGCCCATATGGTGCATGAGATAGGAGAGCAGTCGATATTCGTGCGAGGTGAGCTTCAGCGTCTCGCCGTTGACGGTCGCCTTGGAACCCTTGGTGTCGAGCCGGACGGGGCCGCAGACGATGTCGGGGCTGGCATGGCCGGCCGCGCGGCGGATGAGGGCGCGGATGCGCGCCAGCACCTCCTCGACATGGAAGGGCTTTGCCACATAGTCGTCGGCGCCGGCATCGATGCCGGCGACCTTGTCGCTCCAGCGGTCGCGGGCGGTGAGCAGCAGGACCGGCATTGCCTTGCCGTCGGCGCGCCATTTCTCGAGGACGGTGATGCCGTCCATCTCTGGCAGGCCGATATCGAGGATGATGGCGTCATAGGGCTCGGTGTCGCCGAGATAGTGGCCTTCCTCGCCGTCGAAGGCCTGGTCCACCACGTAGCCCGCCTCCTTCAGCGCCTCGCTGAGCTGCCGGCTCAGATTGACGTCGTCCTCGACCACCAGAATGCGCATCGCGTCGTCCCCGTCTCCATTCCATCGCCGGGCAAGATAGCCCGGCGGCCCTTACATCGGCACGCGCACCGTCACCTTGCGCGGGCGGGCATTGCCATTGCCGGGCACCAGCACGGTCACCACGCAGCTATTGCCATCCGGCTTGGCGGACAGAAGCTCGCCGCCGGTCTGGGCCACCACCTGCGCGGCCGCGCTGCTGCAATCGCCGCCCACCGCGACGACATCCCGCTGCGCGCCCGTTTCGACGGGCGCCGGGAGCATCAGGCTGGCCGCAAGCGCGGATATGAGAAGTGGCGAGGCCATGAACATACTTTCAGATGCGGATCAGTGTGATGCAAGCAATAAACGATCCACGCTGAATGGCAAATGAATGCGGGCCGGGGTCGGGAATGTCGCCTAGTGCACGCGCCGGCTGGCCGAAATCCGGCCGATCAGCGCCACGAGGCCGCCGACCACGCCCACCGCCGCGACGAGGAGATCGGCAAGCTCCGCCTCGTCGCCCGCCGTCACCTCGACCCCGGCGCCGTGGGCGAGCGAGGCGAGAATCGCGACAAGCGCGCCCCAGACGGTGCGCGACCGATACCAGGCTTTCACGTCGTTCATGGCTTTTCCTTTTCTAGAGGATGAGTGTCGCCTCGGCCGGCAGGCCGAGCGGCACCGCGCGGCCGAGCTGGCGCACGCGAATGGAAAGCGCGCCCTGCGGCGCGCCGAAGTCGGCCAGCTCGTCGGCGGCCGGATAGGTGTAGGCGGGGACCGGTGTCTCGACGCTGCGCAGCACCGTTCCGCCCGCAAGGATATCGAGGCGATAGGATTCCATCGGCTCGTCGAGCGGGATTTCGGCGGCGAGCCAGCTATCCGAATCGATCCGCCCGCGCCGTATCCACGAGAAGCGCGCCACGCCGTCGAGCCCGCGCCGGCCGCGAAGGTGCACGGGCGAGAGCGGCGTCAAGGCCCGCTGCCCGCCGGCAAAGGCGAACGGCCCGACCTGCCCTTCGGAAACGCCGACGGCATCTATCATCCAGTTGGAAAGCCGCCCGATCTCCTCCACGTCGAGGCCGAGCGGGCGCACGGCATCGTCGAGCACCACGACGCGCGCCCCTTCGGCATGGCCGGACACCATGGCGTCCTCCGTGCCGCAAAGCGCGCGCAGCAGCCCCGTCAGCCGCCAGCGCCCCGGCGCGATTTCGCTCGCCGTGCGGAAGGCGACGATTTCCCACGCGCCGTTTGCGCCCTCGACGGCGAGGCGGTTGCTACCGTTCAGCACGCTCACCGTGTCCACGGAAGAGAGCCCGCCCGTGGGCAGGTCGAGAAGGATCGCCCGGTCCGGGTCGAAGCGCCCGACGACGCCCGCAGCAAGCGGCTCGGCCAGCTCGCCGATCCGCGCCGGCCGGTCGAGGCGCACGCGGATGCGGTAGCCTTCGCTGGTTTCCGAGCTGGAGACGACCATGGAGCGCCACGGCCGCGCATAGGCGGCGATGGAGGCGAAATCCTGCGCCTCGCCCGAGCCGAGGACCGGCAAATCGAGAAAGGCGATGACCGGAGAGAAGGCATCCGCCGGTCCCGCCCCGTTGACCGGCTTGCTGCCGCCGCCGACCACCAGCGGCGCTGCGCTCTCGCCCGCCGCCAGCCCACGCGCCTCCACCTCGCGCACGAGGCCGTCGGTGATGCTGGTGATGAGGAAGCGCCCGGAAGGCCCCTCGGCCAGCCGCACCACATCGCCGGGCGTGAAGCCGAGCGCCGTCGGCGGCAGGCGGAAGGTGACACGGCGCTGGCCGGAGCGATGGTCGCGCAGCGCGGTCTCGACGCTCGTCGTCGCCGCACCCGCATGCAGCACGGCCGGCAGCGAGATGCGCAGCACCCGGTCCGTGTCGCCCGCCATGCGCCGGGAGCGCGTGGTGACGCGCGGATGGGCGCTCGTCTCGTCGAAATGGTCGAGGATCGCCTCGCCAGCCAGATCGCTGATATGGCCGCGCGTCTCCTCGAAGAGCGCCTCGTCCGGCCGCTCGGCAAGCACGTCGAGCCGGGTCGCCGGCAGGGCGGATTTCAGCCGCGAGCGGAAGGTGAGCCTGCCGTTCGCTTCCAGCGCGTCGATCTGGAAGGCCTCCATCAGCGGCTCGATCAGCCCGCGTGCCGAGGCTTGCTCGCCCTGCACGAGGCCCGGCAGGTCGCCCACCACGCCCGAAACGTCGAAATCGGCAAAGCCGTTATCCGTCAGGATGGCGGCGATGACGTCGGCGACGGTGCCCGCGCCGAGCCGGCCGTTCAGCCAGTGCCCGCGCTGCCAGTTGATGCCGTCCGCCCAGAGCGCGGTGTTTTCCGGAAAAGCCGGATAGGGCCGCGCGTCCCAGGTCCACAGGAACATGCGGCCGGGATCGACCATGCCCGCCTCCGGCCCCGCGCCCTGCCACCAGTCGTGATGCGCGTCGAGGAAGCGGCGCTGCATGGAATCGCTGCGCGCGCCGCCCGAATGGTGCGGCAGCGTATTCTCGACGCTCTTGGCGTCGAGGAAGGTCTGCGGCTGGTTGGCGCCCTTGTCGATGGCCGGGCAGCCGAGTTCGGTGAACCAGACGGGCTTGCCGCGCGGCACCCAGGCGGTCGGCGTCGGCAGTTCCGCCCCGCCCGGCCCGCGCTCGTAATGCGTGTTCGCCCACCAGCCCGCGATATCCTTGTAGCGGAAGACCCAGGGCTTCCCCGCCGCCCCGTCGCTGATCGGCCGGCGGATGCGCGCCTTGCGGTCGGCGTCATCCGCGTAATACCAGTCGAAGCCCTCGCCGCCGGCGATCATGCCGGCCATGCCCGCCACGTCCTCGCCATGGCGGAAACCGTCCGGGTTGCCGGCGAGCGTGTCGCCGTCCTGCCAGTCGGCAAGCGGCATGTAGTTGTCGATCCCAACGGCGTCGATCGCCGGGTGCGCCCAGAGCGCGTCGAGATGGTAGCGCACCTCGCCGCTGCCATCGGCCGGCTGGTAGCCGAAATATTCGCTCCAATCCGCCGCATAGGTGATCTTCGTGCCCGGACGCAGGATCGTGCGCACGTCGGCCGCAAGGGTGCAGAGTCCCTCGACGAAGGGAAAGCGCCCTTCCCCATCGCGCAGGCAGGTGAGGCCGCGCATCTCCGTGCCGATGAGGAAGCCGTCGACGCCGCCCGCCGCTTCCGCCAGCAGCGCATGATGCAGGATCATCCGCCGGAAGCCCTGGTCGCCCGAGGGCGCGACGATGTTTCCGCCCGCGACGGAAAAATGCGCCCGCTGTGCATTGCCGAGGAAGGCGGCGACCTGCGTGCGCGCCGCGCCTGTACGGTCGGCCGAGGGCGGATGGCAGGTGATGCGGCCGCGCCAGGGATAGGCCGCCTGCCCGGCTCCGCCATAGGGGTCCGGCAGGGCGTTGCCCTCCGGTATGTCCATCATCAGAAATGGATAGAGATAGACCTCCAGCCCGCGCGCCTTGAGGTCGCGGATCGCCGCGATGACGCTCGCATCCGAGGGCGTGCCGCCATAGGCCGCCGCCCCGCCATTGCGACTGACGAGATAGGCGCCCGCGCGCGAAACGCCCGCGACGCGCCAGGCCCGCGTCTCCGTGCCCCGCGTGCGCACCTCGACGCCCGGCACCATCTTGCACTGCCCTGCCCGAAGGTCTGTACCGAACCAGGAGACGACGAGCGCGACCCGCTCGAGATTCGGGCAGAGGCTCTGCAGGTCGTTGATCGCCGCATGCCAGTCGGTCGCGGCGAGCACCATGTTGCGGTTGAGGTGGCGGGCCGCGCCGGCGGCAAAGCGCTCGGTGAGGAGCTGCGGATCGTAGCCGTGCTCCGTCGCGCCGGGAATGACCGTCACGGCGCGGATCTTCTTCTCCAGCGTGCCGACAGGCTTGACCACCTCGAAATGGAGAATGGGAATGCGGTTGCCGTAGACGTCGAGCGGAAAGCGCTCCAGCACGACATAGGCAAGCCCCCGATAGGCCGGCGCATTGCCCGCCCCCTGCTTGGCCTCGATCAGCGGATCGGGCGGCTGGTCGGGCGTGCCGGTATAAACGCGCACCGAGAGCGCCGAAAGGTCGACCTCGCGCCCGTCCGCCCAGATGCGGCGGATGGAGGCGATCGGCCCCTCGCAGATGCCGACGGCGAAATTGGCGAAATAGCGGTAGGTCTGCGTGCGCGGTCCGCTCGCCTTGCCGCCCTGGCGCTGGACAATCACCTGCTCCTCGAAGCGCGTCGCCCAGATCAGCGTGCCGCCGACGCGCGCCGTGCCATAGACGCGGCTGATCGCCGTGCCCTCTTCGGCGCCCGGCACGCGCGCATCGGCAAGGCGCGGGCCGGAATAGGTCCGGCTGCCATTGATGAGCGAGCGGTCGACCACCGAGCCGGCCAGCGCCCCGACAGCCCGGCCGACGATGGCGCCGACGGGACCGAACACGCTGCCGAGCGCCGCGCCCGCGGCCTGGAGGAGAAGTGTCGCCATGGATCAGAAGGTCTCCGGAAAACGGAAGACGCCGGCGATGCGCCGGCGCCAGGCGGGAACGAGCGGCGATTCCAGCACTGCCGCCTGCTCGTAGGCATGGATGAAGCGATCCCCCGGCGTGGCGATGCCGGCATGCTTTGCCGCCATACCGTCCCGCCAGCGGAAGACGATGAGATCGCCGGGGCGCAGCTCCGCAAGCGGCAGCGCCGGCCCGCAGTGGCGCGCGGCCGCCTCCAGCAGCCGCTCCCTGCCTGTCCGCTCCGCCCAGTCCGGCGCGTAGGGTGCGGGCACTTCCGGCTCCGCGCCGTAAAGCTCGCGCCAGACGCCGCGGATCAGCCCGAGGCAATCGCAGCCGACGCCCTTGAGCGATCCCTGATGCCGGTAGGGCGTGCCGATGAAGGTCCGCGCGACGGCGACGATCCGTTCCCGGAAGACCTCAGTCATAGAGCGGGCTCCCGTCATGTACGGTCTCGCCGTCGGCATAGCCGTAGCTGAAATCGCTCCCGGGAATATGCGGGAAACCCTGGAAATTGAGGCCGTTGCCGAATTTCGCCTTGCAGGTGGAAAAGCGCTTGTCGCAGCCCGCCGTCACCTCCAGCGTGTCGCCGACGGCGATCTCCGCCGCCATCGGCAGCCACAGCGTCAGCTCGTCCGCACCCTCCAGCCGGCGATGGTCCTCGACATCGGCCGAAAGCCCCTTCGCCGCGCCGCTGGTGAAGGACAGCACGCCGTAGCGGAAGAAGCGCTCCGCAAAGCCGGAAAGACCACTGACCTCGACATGCATGTCGTCGCGCACCGCCGTCACCGTCGCTATCGCCTTGTAGGCCGCAAGGCTTATCCCGCAGCGCGCATCGCCGAAGACGGCATCGCACTGGCGGGCATAGATGCGCCCGCGCATCTGGTCGAGCCGGTGCGTCAGCCGCCGGAGCTCGACGCGGAAAAGCCCGCCCTCGCGCCGCACCTCGCCAAGCTCGGCCGTCCTCAGCAGCAGCCGCTGCGACGGGTCCTGCCAGTTGACCGTGAAGACCTCGACCTTCGCGCCGTCGTAGCGCCCGGCCGAAAGATCCTCGGCGCGGATGGCGTCGGCGGAAAAGCCGCCCGAGACGTCGCCGCCCTCGGCCGAAAGCCCGTTGCCATCCTCCGTCTCGCTCGCCTCGAAACCGCTGGCGGCCAGATAGGCGAGCCCGCCGAAGGAAAGATCGCGGTCGTGATCGGTGAAGCCCATCACCACGCCGTCGCGCCGCGTCACGCGCCAGGCGTTGCAGAGCGTCGTCGCCTCGCCGTCGAGATGGGCCTGAAGCCCTGCCGGTATCTCCCTCATGGCTTGATCTCCACGAGCGGGATGGAGGGAATGCGCCCCGCGTCGAACTGCCCGAGGTCGATGTCGATCCGGTCGGTGTCGAAGCGCACCGGCACGTCGAATTCGAAGCCCGCCCGCACCGTGCCCGTGAGCGGCACCTTGCCCGGCTTGAAGGTTATCGTCCCGGCCGTGTAGTCCACGGTATAATCCGCCGCCGGCACCGGACTGCCTGCCACCGCGACCGTCACCGTGCCGGTCGCCGGCTTGTCGATCCGGCGCACCGTCTCGCCGCCCGCATCCGCATAGCGCTTGACGAGCTCAAATTTCGCCGTCGTCCCGTCCGCGGTGCCGAGGAACTGGTCCATGGCGCTGACGGCCGCCCCCGGCGCGCAGGACTTGTGGTCCACCGGATCGCGGAAGCGGAACCCATGGAACTGCCCCGCCCGCGCCTCGAAGAAGGCGAGAACGGCGTAAAGGTCGTCGACCGAGCGCACGCCCGAGCCCGCATCGTAGCGCCGCCGCGCATCCTGCCAGCGGCGGTTGCGGTTCTCCCGCCCGTTGGAAAGGCTGACGATATCCGTCCTCCGCACCGGCCCGCCGCTGGTGCCGAGCGCCACCCGCAGCGGAAACCGCACCTCATGAAATCCTGCCATGTGGATATCTCCGAAATAGGCCGCCCCAAACCGCAAGCGCCCCTCACAAACTTCGCTGCCCCCGCCCTACCGCGCGGGTCAGCATGGCGGCGATCTGGCCCTCGGACTTGCGGAAGCTCGCCGCGTCCGGCGTCGTGACATTGAAGACGATGCGCGACCCGCCGCCCCCGCCGTCCGCCGCGACGCCCAGCGCCCCGTCCGGCCCGCGCCTGAGCGGCAGGATCGCTTCCGCCCCCGCCTCGCCCATCAGCCCGAGCCCGCCGCCGCTGCCGAAATAGGTCGGCGAGGACACGACGCCCCCCTTAGCGAACGGCGTGACGCCGCCGAGCAGGCTTGAAATGCCGGAGCTCAGCAGCCCTTCCAGCGGCTTCATGCCCACCGAAAGTGCGATGTCGCTCATGCGCAGTGCCAGCCCGCGCAGCACGCTTTCCAGCCCTTTGCCGTCCACCACCGCGCCCTTCAGCGCATTGGTGAGCGTGAAGCCGAAGGAGCGCGAGCGCGCCTCCAGGTCGTCGAAGACGGTCGAGAGCGCCTCCGCCTCCGTCCGCGTGGCGGAAAGCGGGGTGTCGTTCCTGTCGGCCATGGTTCACTCCTTCTTGTCGGGAAAGGCCCGCATCAGCGCCGCAAGCCCCGCCCGGCCGGGCGTGCCGGCCGAGAGCCGCAGCAGGCCGAGCGCGAAGCCGAGTTCGCGCGGCGTCATCGCCCAGAAATCCCTTGCGGGAAGCCGCATCCGGCAGAGCCCGGCATGAAGCACCGCCTCCCACGGGAAGGCGGGCGCTTCGCCGCTCAAGCCGGATGCGGCGGCGGAGGGTTTTCCGCAGGCCCGCCGCCGCCGAACGTCGCCTGCAACAATTCGGCGGCGATGCGGGCGAAGCCCGCCAGCCCTTCCGCCACCGCCATCGCCGCCACGTCCTCGTCGCTGAAGAGGTTGCCGCCGCCGCGAAGGCCCGCGCCGATGATGCGAATGAGGTCTTCCGCCTTCAGCCGGCCGCTGGAAAATCGCTCGGCCAGCCCCGTCAGGCTATCGACGGCAAAGGCCGTCTCCAGTTCCGCCAGCGCGCCGAGCGTCAGGCACAGCACGCGCGTCTCGCCGTCGAGACAGGCCTCGATCTCGCCGCGATGCCGGTTCGCCCGCGCGCCCATCAGAGCGCACCGAAGGTCAGCGCGCCGGCCGATTCCAATGCGATCTCGAACAGCACCTCGCCGTCATGCGCGCCGGAATATTCGAGCGAGGCGATCTGGAACGGCCCCGCCACCGTGCCGAAATCCGGAATGACGATCTGCCAGCCGGCAATGGTGCCGGCGAAGAACAGCGAACGCACCAGCGCATCGGACGCCTGGTCCTTGAAGATGCCGCTGCCGGAGAGCGCGGCGCGCTGCACGCCCGCCCCGCCGAGCAGTTCGCGCCAGCGCCCCGCCGATTCCGCGTCCGTCACATCGACGAGCGCGGCGTTGAAGGACAGGCGCTTCGAGCGCAGCCCCGCGACCGTCGCAAAGCCCGCCCCGTTGTCGATCTTGAGCAGGAGGTCCCGCCCCTTCTGTGCCACCATGGCTAGGTCCTTTCCGTGAAAGAAATGTCAGGCATCCGGCTCCGTCACCGCGCGGAAGCGCATTTCCGCGCGGTGGAAGCGGGACTTGCCGTCACGCCGCAGGCGCGTGTCGAGGTGGAAGAGCAGAACGAGGTGATGGCCGGCCAGAACCAGCGGCGCATCGTGCAGCGCCGCGCGGACGGCGGCCGCAACTGCCTGCGCCTGCCGGTGCCCCGCCGCCTCGGACCAGGCCTCCAGCGTCACGACATGCTCCTCGCCCGCCTCCGTGGCGGTCGAATGGTCCGTGCTGTCGATGCCGGCGATCACCAGCAGCGGCGCGGCCGGTTCGGCAAGCCGCCTGTCGGTGATGCCCGCCGCGCCGACCAGCGATACCAGCGCCGCATCGCCCGCAAGACGGGCGAAAATGGCCTTCTGCAGGGCGGAAGCCGCGCTCATGGCTTGATCTCCTCGCAGTCGCAGAGCGTGTAGCGCCCCGTCTCGTCGGGATCGCGGAAGGCGCGGATGGCGAAAAGCCGCGCGCCCTTGCGCAGCCGCATGCCGCCGGCAAGGCCCTCCCGCCGGCGCAGCCAAATGCGATGCGTCACCGTCACAGGCAACGTTCCCGCCGCCTCTTCGGTCCGCATGGCGACGGGCTCGATGGAGGCCCAGAGCGTCGCCACAGCGGCAAACTCCACCGCCGCGCCGCCCTGTCCGTCCGGCGCTTCCTCCGGCCGCTCCAGCACGAGGCGAGCATTCAGCCGGCCGGGATCGAGAAGCGCCGCCATCACAGCCGCCTCAGGCGGTAGGGTGCGACGAGCCGGTCGTAGCCCTCGGGCACCGCCCCCGGCTGGTCCTCGGCGGCGATCAAGCCGCGCAGCTCGAACATGGCCGCGACATGCAGCAGCAGCGCCCGCTTCAACGTATCCGGCACATCCGCGCCGCTCTCGCCGAAGCCGGCGGTAAAATCGATCTCGATGCCGTTCATCGCCCGCGCCGTCGCCGGCCGTTCGGGCAGGATGAGCCGGGCCGGCCGCGCCGCGCCGTCGAGCACGTAGCCGGCGGTACTCACGTCGACCGGCACACCGAAATCGTCGTAGACCGTCAGCATTTCAATGGCTTGCACCGGCCCCCTGGCAATCTGAATCACCCTGCCCTCCGGCCAGTCGTCAAGATAGAGGCGCAGCAGCCGCACGATCAGGCAAAGCCCCGTCTCGGCCTCCATATATTGGCGCGCCGTGCGGACCAGTGCCGCCAGCAGCGCATCCTCGTCGTCCGTATCGAGGCGCAGATGCGCCTTCACCTCGGCGAGCGTGACCGGCTCCAGGGCCGGCGGCATGAGTTCGGCAATGGTCATGGCAATCCTGTCCGATGGAGAGAATGCGGGCGCGGCCGGGAGGAAACCGCGCCCGCGGCACCGGCGGCAGGGAACGCCCGCCGGTGGGAGGAAAATTGTGAAAGGAGGCATCCCTCGCGATCCCTTCTCCCCGCAGCCAAGGAGAAGGTGAGGGCAGGCGGATGAGGGGCGATCCACGGCAAGGCCCCAAGCCGGGTCGCCCCCTCACCCCGCAAGCGGGGAGAGGGAGCGCAAAGCTTGTGCCCGCGGCTCAGCTCGCCGCGAATTTCACCAGCTTGATCGCCTCGAAGTTCTGCACCCCGCCGCCGACGCGCTTGGTGGTGTAGAACAGCACGTAGGGCTTGGCCGAATAGGGATCGCGCAGCACGCGAACGCCCGTGCGGTCGACGACGAGGTAGCCGGCGCGGAAATCGCCGAAGGCGATGGAGAGGCTGTCGGCCGCCACATCCGGCATGTCCTCGGCTTCCGCGATGGCGAAGCCCATCAGCGAGGCCGGCTGGCCGGGCGTTGCCGGCGGGCGCCAGAGATAGTTGCCGTCCGCATCCTTGAACTTGCGGATGGCGCTCTGCGTCTTGCGGTTCATGACGAAGCTGGCATTCTGCCGGTGCCCCGCCTTCAGCGCATAGATCGTGTCGATCAGCGTGTCGGACGGCCCGCTCGCCTTGAAGGCGCCGGCCGCGCCCGTGGCGATATAGCCGATATTGCCCCAGCTCCAGCCGCTGTCGGCGACATTGGTATAGCTGAGGAACCCCTTCGGCTTGTTGGTGCCGTCGCCGGAGACGAAGGCCGTGCCTTCCTGCTCGCCGAAGACGATGTCGACCTCCGAGGCGATCCAGCTTTCGACATCGACGGCCGCATCGTCGAGCAGCGCCGCCGTCGCCGCCGGCATGGCGTAGAGCTCCATGGTCGGGAAGGAGAGCTCGGCAAGCTGCGCGGCATTGGTCTGCGGCCGCGAGGCCGTCTCCGCTACCCAGCCGCAGGCCATGCCGGAGGTCGCGAAGGGTTTCTTCAGCACCGCGCCGGAGACCTGCCGCACCGTCGCCAGCGCCCGGATCGGCGAAGCGGCGGAAAGCCTCAGGCCGATCTCCGTATCGGTCTCCGGCGGCACGAGATAGCCGCCGTCCGCCGCCGAGCCGACCGACATGGCCTTGCCCTCCATCGCCCGCAGCGCGCTCTCGTCGCCCCGGCGCATATAGGCGGAGAAGGCCGCCTTGTGCTCGGCCGCCTCGGGCGACCCCTCACCGGACCCGCCGAGCGCCGGGCGGGCCTTCTTCAGCGCCAGCCCGTCGAGCACGCGCTTGTGCTCGTCCATGGCGCGGTTGATGCGGTCCAACTTGTCGCGCGTCACCACATCTGCCGTGAGTTTCTGCTCGATCTCGCCGAGCCTGCGGTCGTTCGTCTCCTTGAAGGCCTCAAAGGCCTCCATGAAGTCGTCGAAGGCGGCGGTCATCGTTTCCGGCACGGCCTTGATTTCCGGCGCGGTCTTCGTCGTCTGCGTCATGCCTGGTCTCTCCTGTTAGCGTTTCATGATCCGGGCCGCCCGGCGCATGGTGCGCACGAGCTCCGTTTCCCGGTCGCGGAACCACCGCGCATTCTTCACGTTCGACACCCGCGCCGAGGGCAGCATGGGAAAGGTGACGATCGAGATCTCCCAGAGGTCCGCCTCCAGGATGCGGCGCACGCCGCTCGCCCGGTCCGTCTTCGAGCGCACCGTCTGGAAGCCGATGGACAGCCCGTCGAGCGCGCCCGACTTCATGAGGTGCAGCACCTCGCGGGCCCGCGCCACGCCGGGCGACAGCACGCCCTCGACATAAAGCCCGCGCTCGTCCTCGCGGATGGTGCGCCAGCGGCCGATGGGCTCGGCCGGATCGTGCTGGAACAGCATGCGCACGCCCGAGGCGCCGCGCTTTCGCAGCGACTGCACGAAGGCACCGGGCGCAATCGCATCCTTGCCGAGGTCCACCTCGCCGAAGAGGCTGGCATAGCCGGAAAACACCCCGTCGCCGGAAACGCCCGCAAGCGTCAGATCGGCATATTTCTTCGTCCGCCAGACCGGCAGGTCGTCGGTTGTCATTGGTCTCTCCGATGTCGGGAAAGGAATAAGGGGCAGGCATCAGGCGGCCCCGGCAAAGCCGGTCCGTCCCGCCCGTCGGCTATCGGCTATCGGCTACTGCCTCATCTTCTCCGCCAGCCGCGCCAGCACGCCGAGCCCCCACCAGGCCGAAAGGCTGGCGGCCGCCGAGCCGGTCAGCAGCACCTCCGACGGCCCGAGATAGCCCGCGATGCCGAGCCGGACCGCGATCCACAGCCCCGCCGGCCCGCCGAAGACGAGCCCGCAGGCAAGCCCGGTCAGGAAGCGGCACCCCGCCTCGCGGCGGCTTCTCGGCAGGAGATAGATGAGCGAAACGGCCGCGCCCGCGGACGCGCCGATGAGCCGGGCCGTCCACAGCCCGCCATCGTTTCCGAAGTCAGCCATTGTTAAGCCTCTCAGATTATTATGGAAATCTAGAAGGTTCGGCCAAAGGCGGCCGTAATCGCCGACACGCAGGGGCCGGCGACGGTGATCTTTCGAGTCTTTTGAATCCCTTGCGGTGTTTTGTTCGGAATCCGATTCAACGCCTTCAGAGGTTGAATCCGGAGATCGGCAAAGCGATTCACGCTTCTCGTTTACATTTTTGATTTCGCACGAGAATCGTCGCTGCCCCTCACCCTAACCCTCTCCCCGCAAGCGGGGAGAGGGGACGTGCCCTACGCAACGTTGAAGAATGGGGAAGCCGGCGCGGCATATCCCCTTCTCCCCGCTTGCGGGGAGAAGGTGGCCGGCAGGCCGGATGAGGGGCGAACGCTCCCCTCAATACCCCACCGCCCGCCGCTTCTCCTCGTCGGTCAAAAACCCCGCCGTGCCCACCCGCGCCCAGAGCTCGGAGCGCTCCGCCACGAGCCCGCTCACCTGGTCGAGATCCGGCACCAGTCGCAGCCCGTCCCCCTCCTCGGAGAACCATGCCGCGAAGGACGCCGCCGTGCGGCTGACGAGCGGCAGCACGGTCAGCCGCCAGAAGGCGCGGTTGGCCTCCTGGTAGTTGGCATAGGTCGCATCGCCCGGAATGCCGATCAGCATGGGCGGCACGCCGAAAGCGAGCGCGATGTCGCGCGCCGCGCCGTTCTTCGCCTCCACGAAATCCATCTCGCGCGGCGAAAGCCCCATCGCCTTCCAGTCGAGCCCGCCTTCCAGCAGCATCGGCCGCCCGGCCCGCGCCGCGCCGGAATAGCCCTCCTCCAGCTCGCCCTTCAGCCGGTCGTACTGGTCGGGCGAGAGATTGCCGCCCTCCTTGGGTTGGTAGACGAGCGCGCCGGAAGGGCGTGCCGAATTGTCGAGCAGCGCCTTGTTCCACACCGCCGCCGCATTGGAGAGGTCGAGCGCCATGGAGGCGGCCTCCAGCGGGGCGAAGCCGAGGTGGTCATCAAGCGGATGGAAGAGCCTCAGATGCAGGATCGCCTGCCCCTCGCCCATGCCGCCCTCGCCCGCCCTGTGCCGGCGCACATGGTTGCCGGTCCGGTATTCATAGGCCTCCGGCCAGCCGTCCCGCCCCTCGACGATGCGCATCCGGTCGGGCCGGAGCAGATGCAGCTCGCGCAGCTCCTCGCTTATCCGCACGCCCTCGACGAAGGCGTTGCCGGAGAGCAGCAGATGCCCGTACAGCGTCTCGAAGAAATCCGTTCCCGCCATGCGCCCGTTCGGCCGGGAAAGCAGCCCGAGCCGGGCATCCCCGGGTCGCTCCGCCTCGCCGTCATAGGCCAGCCAGAGCACCGAGGCCGCGGCTTCCGCGATCATGCGCACCGCCCGGTGCGCCACCGGGTTCTTCATGAAGCCCTCGCGCGACAGCGAGGCATAGGACCGGCTCGACCAGTGCGCCCGGCCCTCCGCCGTCAGCGTGAAGAAGCCCGACGCCTTGGTTTCCGCCGCCTGGCGGCGGCGCGTGAGGAAGGATGGCAGTTTCATGATGTCCTCGGTCGTTATGAAAAGCACAAAAGCCGGCGGAGGCATCGCCCCTCATCCGGCTGCCGCCACCTTCTCCCCGCAAGAGGGGCGAAGGGACATGTGGGAGCGTTTTCCTCCCATCGACATTGCTTACCAAGCGAGCGGGTGACCCCAATCCCCTTCTCCCCGCCTGCGGGAGAAGGTGGCGGCAGCCGGATGAGGGGCGCCTACCCGCCCAAAGCCGCAAGAAACGCCCGCCCATAGCCGGCGACCCGCTCCGCCCGGTCGAGCCCGTTGACGATCCGCCGTGCGCCCACCCAGTCCGACCCGCCGCCGGAAAAATGGTCCGCCAGCCGCCGCCCCGTGAAGGCGCCCTGCAGCATGCCTGCGAACAGGATCTCCACCGACACCGTAAGCTCCATCGCCCGTTCCGGCCGCGCGACGAGGTCGACGCCGGTCAGCGCTGAAAGCCGCTCGTAGTTCCGCCTATGCGTGATCTGCACCAGCCCGCGCCCGAGCCAGCTTTTGCCGTCCACATCCCGCCGCCAATAGGGCGCGGAGACCTGCGGCAGCCGCCCCTCGGAAAAGGCCCGGTCGAGATGCGCAATGGCCGCCGCGTCCGTCGCGGCGAAGGTCTCGCGTACCGGCTGCATGCGCCCGCCCGTCTCGTGATGGGCCGTCGCCAGCATATAGGCGAGGAAGCGGCGGTCGTCCGTCTCGCCGCCCCGCTCGAAACGGTCGAGCAGCGCGGTCATGCCGCGCACCTGCCCGCCCACCAGCCGGCCGCCGTAGAGCGTCCCGCGCACGGCATCGAAGAAGGCCTTGCGGTCGATATCCATCGTCAGATTCCCCGCACCCGCGGCTCGCCCTGCCGGTCGATCACCAGGGCCGTCAGCGCCCAGACGAGCGCGTCGAGCCGGTCCGGCGAGCGGCCGGAGGAAAGCCCGTCTGGGCCGAAATCGCACATCTGGTCCTCCAGCTCGGCGAAGGCGCCGGCATGGGCGACGCGCCCCTGCTCGTAGAGCGCCGCCACCGGCTCGGCGCGCAGGAATTTCCCGCGCGTCGCCCGCACGGTCGAAACCGGCAGGCTGGCGTCGACGCTCTTCAGCATCGCCGTCACCATGTCCCCGCCCTGGTTCACCTCGGCCACCACCCGGTCCGCGTCGAAGCGCCGGAAGGCGCGCACCACCGCGCCCGCCCAGCCCGCCGGGCTCGCGCCCGTCACCGAACGGTCCGCCAGCACCACCGCCCGGCCCTCGCCGTCCAGCGATCGACCGCCACGACGATGCGCGACAGCGGCCCCGGCTGGCGCAGCCGGATGGCCTCCAGCCGCGCCCGGTTCCACAGCGCGTCCTCGCGGTCGGCGATCAGCTCGCCGTCGAGTTCCTGCCGCCCGAGCCGCGTGCCGCCGTAGCGGCCGGCCATGGCGGTGAGGAAGCCCGGCGAGAGGTTCCTCGCATTGTCGGCGGTCGCGATGCGCCGCACCGCCGTCGCCGGATCGCCCGCCAGCGCCCGCAGCAGCGGCACCGGGCGCGGCGTCGTCGTCACCAGCACGCGCGGAGCGTCGCCGAGGCGCAGGCCGAATTGCAGCATGTCCCAGGTCTCCTGCGCGTGCTTCCACTTGCCGAGCTCGTCGCACCATCCGAAATGAAACTGCGGCCCGCGCAGGCTTTCCGGATCCTCCGAGGAGAAGATCTGCCCGATAGACCCGTTCGGCCAGACGAGCCGGCGGCGCGAGGCCTCGAAATCCGGCCGGAAGCACCGCGCGATGCGGCAGATACCCGACACGCCGTCGATCATCACCTCGCGCGCGTCGCCCAGCGTCTCGGCCACCAGCGCGATGCGGCTTTCCGGCCGCGCCAGCGCCAGCGCATGCACCCATTCGGCGCCCGCCCGCGTCTTGCCCGAGCCGCGCCCGCCCATCAGCAGCCAGACCCGCCAGTCGCCCGGCGGCGGCATCTGCGCGTCGCGATAGGTGAAATGCCAGCCGCGAAGCTGGTGCGAGGAGCGAGGAATGAGCCGCCCGATTGAGGAGGAAGGCACATTGGGAGAGCCCCTCATCCCGCTGCCGCCACCTTCTTCCCGCAGGCGGGGAGAAGGATGGGATGCCGGGGTTTCCGTTCCATCGGCCGTTGCGGGAGGATTGGGCATGTCCCCGATCCCCTTCTCCCCGCCTGCGGGGAGAAGGTCCCGGCAGCGGGATGAGGGGCAATCTTCACCGACCGCACCTCGCCGCCCCAGCCCCGCCTCCAACACATCGCCCGCTTCCGCCAGTGCCGCCCGTCGTTCCTCGATCATCCTCAAGCCCGCGGCCGCCGCCTTCAAAGTCCCGTCCAGTTTCTTGCGCGCCGCCCGGCAGGCCAGGCGTTCCCTACGGTCCGCCTTCCATGGCCGCGGCAGCATCGCCGCAAGCCCCGGCTTCCCGTATCCATTCCTGTTTCGCGGCATGCACCCGCTCCTCCACGCGCTGTTCCACCAGCCGGTCGAATTCCTCGATCAGCGCGGCATCGTCGTCCTCTCCGCCAGCTTCCGCCTCTGCGCGACCGGCAATCAACGTGCGCTGCAGGCTGTCGATCTTCTCCAGCGTGCGCACGATCAGCGAGACGGCCTCGATGGCCGCCTTGGCGTCGGTCTGGGCCAGCTTGCGCGCGGCCTCGTCGCCGGCGTCGTCCGCATCGCGCTCGGCCAGCGCCTTCTGGCTCTGGAAGCGCTGGAAGCGCTCGCGCAGTTCCTTGGTCATTTCGAGAAGCATGGCCTGCATGTCGAGAAAGGGATCGCCCGGCGCTTCCGCCTTGGTGTCCAGCACCGGCGCCGCGCCGCTCTCCAAGCTCGCGCGCTTTTCCGAAAACCCGTCATAGGTCGCCCATTCCGGCAGGATGCCGTAAAGGTCGAGGTCGATCGTCATATCCGTTTCCATCGCAAGGCCCGAAAATGAAAAGGCGCCCGGTCCGAACGGAACGAGCGCCTGCCAAAATCTCATCCGGGCACCCCCGCCTCTCTCCGAAAGCGGACATGCCCCATCACCCGGGTTTCTGTACAATTCTTGAAGCGCACCGCGCCGTGACGGAACTGCCCTGGCCGGCCGCGGGCGGCCATCGCCGAACCTCCAGCCTCCGGAAAGCCCGGCGAACCCGCCGCCCGCACCTTTCCGACCATGACATAACCCTATCAAACGACCGTGACGCCGTCAAGGACTATTTTCCTATTTTGTGCAAAACTTTTTCGGAGAGCCGTTCGGTGCTATCCTTGCGCCATGATATCCGACGACCTCATCGCGATGGCGCTCGGCATGCCGGGAGCGCGGGAAAGCGCCCATTTCGGGAAGCGGGACTTCCGGGTGGGCGAGAAGGTGTTCATGACCCTGCCCGAGCCGGGCCGCGCGGTGCTGAAGTTCACGCCGGACCAGCAGTCGCTGGTGCTGGAGACCGATCCCGGCCTCTGCGCGCCGGTGCCCGGCGGCTGGGGACAGAAGGGCTGGACCTCGCTCTATTTCGACGATGCGGACGGCGAGAGGGTGCGTGCGCTCATCGGCACCGCCTGGCGCAATGTCGCGCCGAAGAAGCTCACCGCCGGCCTTCACTAGGGGCGGCTACTTGCCCTCGCCCACTTCCATCGGCCAGGTGACGAGATAGTCCTCGTAGTCGTCGATATCGATGCCTTCCTCACTGACCGTGCGGCCGCGGGCGGAGATGCCGGCCTGGTGCACGGTCTCCGGATCGCCGGAGACGAGCGGGTGCCACCAGTAGAGGTCGTGGCCGTCGCGGATGAGGCGGTAGCCGCAGGTCGGCGGCAGCCAGGAGATCTCGGCGACGCTCGCCACCGTCAGGCGGATGCAGTCGGGCACGGTCGCCTGCCGGTTCTCGTAATCCGAGCAGCGACAGCTCTCCCCGTCGAGCAGCACGCAGCGGATGGAGGTCCAGGCGATCTCGCCGGTGTCCCAGTCCTCCAGCTTGTTGAGGCAGCAGAGCCCGCAGCCGTCGCACAGGCTCTCCCACTCCGCGTCGTTCATCTCGGCAAGCGTCTTGGTCTTCCAGAACGGCAGGTCGCCGGGCTTTTCGGCAGGGTTCGTGGTCATGCCCGACCCCTGAACCCCTTGCGGCCAAAGGTCAAGGCCCTTCGCCCGCGCCCCCTGCCGCAAAATCCGTTCTGTTGCCGTCAAAAGGCTGATATCGTGGCCGAATGAACCGTTGGTGACAGGACGTTAACCAGACGCGGGCAGGCTGCGGGCCGCCCCGCCAGAAGGTATGCGATCGTGGAAGACGACAGCCAGAAGCCCGAAAAACCCCGCCGCCGCAAGCGGCACATCTTCCTGCGCATCGATTCCTGGATCGACTCCACGGTCTGGAACGCCGGCTTCCGCGCGGCGGAGATCTGGGAGGAGATCACCATCTTCTCCCGCCGCTTCCATGTCAAAGGCTGGAAGAAGGCGGTCTTCGAGGTCGCCGGCGAGGGCATGAACCTCGGCAGCGCCGGCTTCGTCCTGCTGCTCGCGCTGGCGCTTCCCGCCTTCGAGGACACCAAGGGCGACTGGCGCGACCAGAGCGACTTCGCCGTCACCTTCCTCGACCGCTACGGCAACGAGATCGGCCATCGCGGCATCATCCACGAGGATTCCGTTCCTATCGACGAATTGCCGGACCACCTGATCAAGGCGGTGCTGGCAACGGAGGACCGCCGCTTCTTCACCCATTTCGGCATCGACTTCCTCGGCCTTGCCCGCGCCATGAACGAGAATGCGCGCGCCGGCGGCGTCGTACAGGGCGGCTCGACGCTCACCCAGCAGCTCGCCAAGAACCTGTTCCTCTCCAACGAGCGCACCATCGAGCGCAAGATCAAGGAGGCGTTCCTGGCGCTGTGGCTGGAGGCGAACCTTTCCAAGAAGGAGATCCTGCGGCTCTATCTCGACCGCGCCTATATGGGCGGCGGCACCTTCGGCGTGGCGGCGGCCGCGCAGTTCTATTTCGGCAAGAACGTGACGGATGTGAACCTTGCCGAATCCGCCATGCTCGCCGGCCTCTTCAAGGCGCCCGCCCGCTATGCACCGCATGTCAACCTGCCGGCCGCCCGCGCCCGCGCCAACGAGGTGCTGAGCAACCTCGTGCAGGGCGGGCTGATGACCGAAGGCCAGGTGATCGCCGCGCGGCGCAATCCGGCGAGCGTCATCGACCGCAACGAGAAGACCGCGCCGGACTTCTTCCTCGACTGGGCCTTCGACGAGGTGCAGCGCATTGCCAAACCCTTCGCGCAGCATTCGCTCATCGTGCGCACGACCATCGACATGGGCCTGCAGGCCGCCGCCGAGGAGGCCATCGAGAGCGGCCTTCGCCAGTATGGCGAGAGCTACCGCGTCAAGCAGGGCGCGCTGGTGATGATGGAGAACGGCGGGGCCGTGCGCGCCATGGTCGGCGGGCGGGACTATGGCGAAAGCCAGTTCAACCGCGCCACCCGGGCGCTGCGCCAGCCGGGCTCCTCCTTCAAGGCCTATACCTATGCCGCCGCCATGGAAGCGGGCATGACGCCCGAGACGACCATCGTCGACGCGCCGATCAGCTGGGGCGGCTGGTCGCCGCAGAACTACGGCCGCAGCTATGCCGGCCGCATCACGCTGATGACCGCCATGGCGAAGTCCATCAACACCGTGCCGGTGCGCCTTGCCAAGGACAAGCTCGGCACCAAGCGCATTGCCGAGATGGCAAAGGAAATGGGCGTGGAAACGCCGCTGCGCACCGACAAGACCATGCCGCTCGGGACCTCGGAGCTGACCGTGCTCGACCAGGCGACGGCCTATGGCGTCTTCCCGGCCGGCGGCGTGCAGTCGCGCCGCCACGGCATCAGCCAGATCCTGAACTACGACGGAAAGATCCTCTACGATTTCAACCGCGACGAACCGCCGGCAAAGCGCATCCTCTCCGAGCAGGCGAACAGCTCGATGAACCGGATCTTCGTCACCATCCCGGTCAACGGCACGGCGCGGCGCGGCGCGCTCGACCGCGGCATCGTCTCGGGCGGCAAGACCGGCACGACACAGGCCTATCGCGACGCCTGGTACGTCGGCTTCACCGGCAACTACACGGCCGCCGTCTGGTTCGGCAACGACGACTATACCTCGACCAACAACATGACGGGCGGCTCGCTGCCGGCCATGACCTTCAAGCGGCTGATGGACTATGCCCACCAGGGCATCGAGCTTCGCCCCATCCCCGGCATCGAGAACCCGCTGCCGGACGGCAAGAAGGCCACCGAGACCGCCGTGGCGCCGAGCGACGACAATCCGCTGCCGGCGCTCGTGCGTCCCCGTTCGCTCTCCTCCGAGGTGACGCGGCTCCTGAAGGACATCGCCCGGCAGCTCGGCGAGGCGAGGCCCCTGAAGGCCGACGGCCGGGTGGCCGCGCTCGACGGCGCTTCCGCGGAGCGGACAGAGTGACGGGCAAGGCATTTCCGCGTTTCTCCGAATCGCAAAAACGCTCTATCTCTTCGTCTCGACGCACTTCCGGGAGCAAGCCGCTTCGCGCCCTGCCGGAATTGCCCTTCGTCTTCGTTTGTCCTGTCGAGAAAACCGGGGTCCACTTTTTCCTGACAAATTCCAGCTGATTCCAACGGTCGATCGTCTTGTTCCGCACGCCCCTCGTCATCGCCACAGCGCTCGCCGTCGCCTTCGGCCTCGGCATCCTGAGCTCGATCTATGCCCTGAGGGCCACGGTCGGCTTCGGCGCCATCGCACTCGGACCGTGGACAGCCTTCCCGGCGGCGCAGACCGTGGATGCCGACCCCTATGCAAAGGCGCACCGCGCGCGCGACGGAAAGCTGCTGCTCGGCGGGGCCGAGGGCCTCGTCTTCACCGCCGCGACGGACAGCGACAGCCGCACGCTGGTCGAGAACTGCCGCTACGAGATCACCGGCATCACCCCGCCGGCCCGCCTGTGGACGCTGCATGCGACGGACCGGCGCGGCAATCCGCTGACCGGCGCGCGGCCGGACCTGCCGACGGGCATCAACGGCTGGTCGGTGCTGCGCGGCGCCGACGGCGGCTTCTCGATCGACATCGCCTCCTCCGCCATGCCGGGCAACTGGCTCGCCATACCGGAGGGCCGGTCCCCGTTCCTTCTGGTCATGACCCTGCTCGACACGCCGACGGCCGGCAGCTCCGGCGTCATCGACCTTGCCATGCCCGGCATCAGGCGGCTGGACTGCGCCGATGCGTAGCTTCCTCTATGCCATAGCCATCGGCCTGATCGGCGCGGCGCTGCTGCATATCGTCATCATCCTCTCGCTGCCGAGCTTCACCGGCCGCGACGCCTATACGCGCGTGCAGAGCCTCGGCGAGGCGAACCGGTTCTACAAGCTGGCGGAAAAGCCCGGCGACACTCTGGCACCGATCAACGACGACCCGGCGATGGAGACTTCCGTCTGCACCTTTTCGGTCGAGAACGGCCCGATCCGCCTCTATGCGGAAGGCGACGTGCCCTTCTGGTCGCTCGCCATCTATGACGAGGCCTCCAACGAGGTCTTCAGCATGAACGACCGCACCTCGGTCTCGGGCGCGCTCGATACGCTGATCGCGACGCCCATCCAGCTCATCGGCATCCGCAAGGCGGTGCCGCCGGAGCTGGAACAGTCGATCCTCGTGGAAATGCGGGGAGAGGAAGGCTACGCGGTGCTGCGCACCTTCGTGCCGACCGAGAGCCGGCGCAAAGCCGCCGACGGCTTTCTTGCCGACGCAAGCTGCGAGCCCTTCACGCCCGACCAGTAGGTGCGGGCGAGCGCCGGCGGACGACGGCCCGCCGGACCGGTTCAGGGCCGGCGGGCCGTATCCCGCGCGCCGCGCTTTGCGGTCTTGCCGCGCGGCGCGAGCATTGCGGGCGTCAGGCGCTCGTAGCGCACGCCGGTAAAGAGAAGAATTTTCGCCGGCGCCTCCTGGCGGCCGGCTTCGCGCCGCGGCGTTCGCGTGCGCCATTCGCTCATTCGTACCACGTCTGCCATTCTCGCCTCCAAAAGAAGAATCGAGACGGATGAAGTACTCCTACAAATCTCACCCTGCCCGTTCGAACGGGCCGGTGCCTCCGGTTCCGTCACCCGGACGCGGTAGGAGCGCATCGTCATCCCTGTCGCATACGGGTGGAAAACGGCGATACGGGACCAGAAGTTTCCCTTTCACGGGAATGTGTCTGGCGGCCGCCCGGTATCCGGAACATCGCACCTTTCCCTGCCGCAGCGGCACGCCCGAGGGCGAGCCACCGCTTCCTGGCCGAATCATAGCACGTCTTTCACAAGAGACGAGCCGATCCGTGTCGCCAGAAATAACGGCGATGAGTTAACAGCCTGTTAAGAATAAGCGGGGACGCATCTTCACGCTGTTTCGCGGGGAACAGGCCGGCGCGGGGGCTCACCCGCGCATCGCCGCGGCCCGCCCTTCTCTTCCCCCCTCACCCGATCGGGCGTCCTTCTTCCTCCCGCTCGGGAATTCCGTCCGGCCCGCAAGTGAGTCGGCCGAACCCGCCGCCGGGGCCCCGTCGAATGCCCGTTCCGGCTGGTTGCCGGCCAATTCCCGCACAGTAATATTATAAATCACTAAAATTAACACTTGGCCGGGGCGAATGCAGGTCCGGCTTTCCTGCAAGGGCGCGCCCTCCGGGGGCCTCCGGCGTCAACATACTTATATTTTATATATCACTAATATAATATATCCCTTATGAATACGGGGAATAATGCACATGCGCGCCAAAAATAGACAGGAAACAGGAGATTCTAGATTTCAAATATAAAATGAGATTTCTTGGAATATTTTACCGGGATATCAAAGTAAAAAACCATTTCCCTTTTTATACATGCATGATTAAGAAATTGAATTTTCCATTAATAGTGGCTAATGTACCGTTAACGCCACACGAAATAGAAGGTGACGTTCGCACCATACTAAGCAACACTGAGAGGATTAATCATGTTTTCGCGTAGAATCCTATTCTCCGCAACTACAGTTGCGGCCTGCGTTGGCTTGTTTGCTTTCAATGCCGACGCCCAGACAACGCGGCAAGCCCGCGCGGAAAGCGCGTGCGAAGCAGCCCTCGCCTCCGGCGACATGGCGGCGCTGCGGGATGTTCAACGACGTTTCAAGAATGAACTGACGGCGTGCTCCGCCCTGGCAACGACGGTTGTCCCTCTCCCCGACACCGCCAGCACCGGCGGAACCATCGTCGCCCGCAACAACAACGGCGGCGGCGGTAACGGCGGCGGCGATGACGACGGCGACGGCGATGGAAACGGCAACGGCGGCGGCGGTCATCATGGCGGACACCATGGTCACCACGGCCATCATGGCGGTCATCACGGCGGACACCATGGCGGTGGCGACGGTGACGGCCATGGCGGCGGTAACGGCGGCAATGGTGGTAATGGCGGCAACGGCGGCAATGGCGGCAATGGCGGTAACGACCATGGCGGCAATGGCGGCGGCGGCGGTCACGGCGGCAAC